>Ga0214542_1001742_pt1 | contig 44993 bp, 25 predicted proteins | sample CNSS1metaG_FD_160096 | JGI IMG/M metagenome (GOLD analysis project Ga0214542, IMG submission 160096) | Root nodule microbial communities from cowpea collected in UCLA plant growth center, Los Angeles, California, USA - CNSS1 | ecosystem: Host-associated > Plants > Roots > Nodule | place: USA... | reverse complement strand
TAACTTAATAAATATATCTATTTTAACATATAATTTTATCTATCACATCAATCAAATCTTTCACTAACTTTCATAAAAATTATCTCCAAATCTACTCACTTTACCCTCTAAATCCACTCAAAAAAACACAAATATCCATCCACCTAAATCTACACAAATCCATCTTCACACTCTCCCCCATATCCATCTACACAAAAGAACCCACCCTAAGTTGGCGACTTCGCTCTGCACAACGATCTAAGGTCAACAACATAATTAATTATTCATTATTTGACTAAAATATTACAAAATGCAACTATTACTATATTCCTAACTTATGTGCTTCAAATATCATAAAATAGGAAGTTTGTTACCCTTGTAAAAAAGGAGATACACGATGTGATGGTGCATATTAATATCCTATTAGTTAGGTTTGCAAACACAAAAAAATGACCACAAACATTGCAAAGTGGGGATCATAATAATAGCATAAGAACATGTCACATGCCCACATTACCTTTTCACTTGTGCTGATATTAATACAATCATTTCACTAATAACACATAAATATTACTTTTCTTTTTTCTTTCTTTTCAAAAATAATGATATTTTGATAAAAAAATTTATTACAAACTTTGACAAAGTTCGTGTGACTCTTAAGTTTTAGATCTCTGTCTCTCCTCTCTCTTCCTTCACTTGCTTATTCCCTTCTTCTATCTAGTATTATCACATCAACTTTATCAACAAAATCTTTGATAAAAAAATATTTTTATTTTTTCAATTCTTATATTTGAATAAAATTATAAGAAGTGAGGAATGGAAAGAAAGAAATATAATTGTAACAGAAAATCAGTCCTTTTGCCAACCGAAATAGATCGGTCTCTCTTTAGATCCAAGTGCGGAAAAGTAAACACACAAAAAAATGTGATAAATTTACATTTATATATATATATATATATATATATATATATATATATATATATATATATATATATATATATATAATTCAAGAAAATGAATGTCAGTTTCTAATAAATAACAATATAAAATTAATTTACATGATCATTGATTATTTTCTCAAAAGTATCGTGTTTGTCGTTGAAAATGTTTTTCACTTTTTACATTCGTTAATTGTTTTATTTATTATTTTGAAGTTTGTCTAACAGGCATAAATATAAATATTAATAATAATCATTTAATAATGGTAACCTAAAGAAAATAATTATAATATTATTGAAGTTGGATTTCTTTATTCTCTTTCAATTTTATTACAATAAATATTTAATTATAATTATAAAAAATAATATTAAATATCACTAATAATGATATTTTTATCGTAATTATTTTTAGCATTAGAAGGATAATAGTATTGTTAATATTACAATTACTATTACAATTATTATTAAGACTAATAGAAATGCATACACTAGTGTGCTGATATATTTGTATATTTTTTATTTTATTTTATAAAGTTAAACTTTTTTTTAAATTTTACCTATTCAAATAATTTAAAAATAAATTACACTATCATCATTTTAAATTTTCATATGTTTTGAAAAGTTTATTCTAAAAATTTGTTCTTAAGGCAAGGATTTGTTCTTAAGATCTGTTCCAAATTCTATTTTAAAAAGGCTTGTTCGGAAAGAATTTTTTGGAATAAAATAACCTTTACAAAAATTTACAAAAACTAAAACGAAGAAAAAACCTTCAACCTTTCATGGTTGGAACAGGGCTTAGATTTATATGGGCTGTTAGCCTTTAAAACTCTGGGCCGCTAAAGTGATTTCCGGACTGGATTTCTACACTCTAACCCAATACTAGTATTCCGCTCCAGTATATAACTAACTGGAGAATTTTCTTTTTGCAAGAGCAGTTTTGGTAACACTATTTGTAGATGAAATCCCATAGTTACAAATTTTAATTAATTTAAACAAAATGTATCATCAGCATTGCTCCACGTTTTAAGTGTGGACTTGAACATCCTTCGGCGTTGATCCAGTGGTACAAACTACCCAGGTCAGTGTAAAGTTTAACAAAAAAAATTGGAAAAACAATACACCGAACACAAATGTGTGTGAAAGACAAAATTTTAAGAAAATTGTTGGGCAAATCGGTTGAGATCAGAGGGCGAATTATTCGAAGATGGTATCCAAAACGGGATTCCATCGTAATTGATTCCCCAACCTCGGACACACAGGGAAAACGGTAACCTCGTTTTCCGCATCTCTTTCACTTGAACTCGAAACGAGTGAGGGTGAAACCTTGGCCATGTTGATTCCCCTTGTCCTCTTACTCTGTGCCTCTGCAATGGCCATCTCAAATTTTGAAGCCTTGGAATGGACCCTACTAACCGGCAACAGCAGGTAAACCTTCCCCGGTACAAGGTCCTCTTCGGGCAACAAAGCAGAAACCCGTCCCGTTCTACGGAGTTCGTCCAACGGAGTGACGACGTGGCCGAATTCTTCTATCATCAGCTCCCCCGATTTCACCGGTAGCTTGATCTCGCGCGTGTTCCCACCACTCTCCAACAGAATAGCTGTTTTGGTAGGTTTTGTTCTCTTCTTCAAAATTTTCCCAATACTTACACCGTTAGAGATACAAGAAGAAGAAGTGGCGTTCCCCATAGAATAGAAAGAAGAGGGTTGATTTTGTGCGGTGGAAGATGAGAGTGAAGTATATATAGGGTTTAGGTAAGGGGGAATGTTTAGAATTCTGTGGACTTGCGTTTCAGTGAAAGGCGTGGCTGTGGGAGTGACGCGAATTTTGGCTTCTATGGAGAACTGGTGTCTAAAACGCGGAATTAATTTCTTTCTTTTATTACTATTTCTTTCTCGTTGACTCTTTACTTTTCTCCCTTCTTTCCTTTTTAAAACCTTTACACTTCAATAACTATCGTGCTTTTGTAACTCCAAAAAGTCAGTTGTCAGCAACTATAAAATTGGTGAAAGATAGAAAAAACACCAGGCCAACCAGAAAAAAAAAACAATTATAAATATATCAGAATTTGATCAAAGTATTACATAAATGAATGAATATTGTAATTTATCAGAAAACAGACTTTATTAAATATGTGTGTGTTTTTATTGTAGTTTGACTTTATTTTCGTCAAAGTTAATTTTTCAAACACGTTAAAGGGAACACATATTGAAGGATAATTTAAATGTTGGAATTTTGAGGATACCAAATTTTGGGTGTAAGAATTGAGAATGACGCAAAAGATTTATGTAATGATGCAGCCTTTTGACATGGGCAGTGTGCTTTACAGTTGTAGGAATCACCGGTCAATTGTTAATATGTAGGAGAGAAAAGTTACATCATATTTTGTTAGACAAATATTATTTGGCTCCAAAAATGTTTATCTTTCTCAAAAATTATTAAGATATGAAACAAATTCCTGAAACTATAATTTATTAGTTATATCAGGCCTCATCGTGAATTCAGTTTGGGATTATTATAATAACTAGATGTTACAAGTTGAATATTTTTTTCTTTTACTAGAGAGACATTAATTTTAATTTAAGACTGAAATAGTAGTTATTTTAATTTTATAGATTCATTTGACATTTTAAATATCATGATAATTGAGAATAAAAAATTCATTAAATATAGTCAACCAAAATCTTATGATGAAAAATTGCTGCCAATAGAGATGCTAAATATAGTATACTAATAATATGGTTATCTCAAAAGACTATTATGACAACTTCTCTCAATTTTCAGAATTTAAATTTTCATTTTATTTTATATGACAAAGAAGAAGTTTAAAATGCAATAAATAGTTTAACAGAAAAACGTATTACATATAATTTTCTAATATACAAGTGGAAAAATAAATAAACAATAAAAATTATAGTATATATTATAAAAATTGTAAAATAATTAAAAGGCGAATACGTCCATTGAATATCAATATTAATATGTTCTATTACGGATTTTTCTCTCTCACGCATGTATGTATATGGAAATTTTGAAAGACTTGTGCTTTTTTATATTAATATATATATAGTTTTATTAAATTTAAGAGAAATTAACTAAAACAAAATTGATACCACATAATATATATATATATATATATATATATATATATATATATATATATATATATATATATATTGGTTTATTGTAATATTTAAGGATTATTATTCTTCGTCGTAATTAATGATTATTGGTCTAGTATATAAGTAATTGTGTCATTCGGTCCACATAGTCTATTACGAAAGCAATAGTGACGGGAAGACAATAATAACGATTGTGAGAAATTATTTGACTTGTGCCATAACTGATATAAAGGTGAGATTGTACATCAAATGTATACTAATATGTTTTATTGGTGTGAATCAATCAGATTGTTTATATATTCGCCCATAAATGCAGGAGCACATCACAACCGGAGGAAGTCGAGGGATATGTGCCTCAAAAGATGCCTCTGATAAACTTGTTCTCCGAAAAAATATGGATAGAAGAGCCTTGTATGAGGCTCTATATAAAGAGTGAATATCCTTATGAAAGACAAGAATTTTAGACGATGAAATAGAGAAAACAAATAGAATAAATTTAGACATAATGAGAAAGTGATTAGTGGTTTTTGTTAAACCCAATGGTTTAAGTAGGAACAAAGTTATATATATATATATATATATATATATATAATTCAAATTAAAGTTATAAAGTTTTCTGATAACCATAAAATCCAGTTGATGACTTTAAGTTTGTCAAACATAGAACTCACATATAATTCATTTTAGGACATTGAACCTATAAACAATCATAAATCCAATTTGAAGATATAGACCATAAAGCTCATTTGAGGACATTAGATCCATGACAATCATAGTCAATTAAAGAACATAGAGTTCATCAAGAGTTATGATTACATCAATTACGATGTCATAGTTTTTGCATTTGTTACAATGACATATTGCAACCTTCATGGATCGTAGTTATGTTACACCCCACAACACGTCCATTGCTCACTAAACCACATCATAATGTCTTAAGACAACTTAAGTATAATGCATACACTATTGATTTAATATTGTGTCACTTGGAAACGATAAGTGCATCAATCGCACGTAATAAATAATAAATATAGTTATATTTTAAAGGACTTGCGCAATACACGACGACTCTCACATTCAATATTAGATCACAAAGTTCACAAAAAAAACAATATATATTTTTTTATTAAACAGTTGGTGTGCAATAAAAATTTAATATAAAGCATTTACAGTTATTAAAGTTATATTTTACTCACTTCATTCTCGTACTATAAGATGTAAAGATCACTTAAGAGAGACATATAAATTTTGAGTTTTCTAACTTAATTGGTTTTTTCGCATATTTAGACAGAAAAATAAACAAAGGAAAATAATATAATAATTATATTAATTTTAAATTGTAAAATATTAAATTATAAATAAAAAATTATTGAATCATGACTTACTAATAAGAGTATGACGTGAGTTATTTATGAGTGATATGATGTCATTACACTCAAGTTAACAATTTTATTTACAAAACATCCCGGTAGGTCTTTTTCATTAACATAGATGTAAAAAGTCTGAATCAATAAAATGAAAATAAGTGAAAGTACGAAACAATAGCCCAAAGACAACTGGACCAACGGAACTTCGACATTAGCCCATACACTAACGGGAATACACTATTGTTGATCGGTGACAAGAGAAAATGCTTTTATGTCATATTATATCATATTATGGGCCATTTATCCAAAAATATTCCATCTTATCTACTTTTCTTTTTTATCTTATATTATATGAATGATATTATCCATAGAAATGCATGAACTTTGAAGCTAAGACATCGATGATATTCAACAACTAAGGACACCTTTCTAGTTTGCATTTCTTATCAAAAGAGTTAAACTTACATACTCTTTGGGTGACCCATTGCTTTGTCCCTCTTTATTCTGTGCATTAAAGCACATTCTGTAGTTAGTTATATCACAAAAACACTTAGCTTAAACCCAACTCGACAGTGACACCATTAGCTTCATCTAACAGTACGGATCAAACTTCATCCTCAAACCACCACCAAATATCTCCCAACTTTTATATACATAAATTACCCTGGAAGTTTATTTGGAGACCCCATGGGTGTGTTATGGAAATAGGTAATGAGAAAATGTTAGGTGCGAAATTAGAAATTTTATGTTGGATAGATAAGGTCCACTTTTCTCAATGGAAGGTGACTGTCCCCACAGGCGCAACTTAGTGCCGACCACTTGCTTGTGGAAAAGCTCGCATAGGAAAGTGTAAACTGAATCCCTATTACTTGTGATTTGTGTGTTGTGAATCTTCTAAATGACAAGGATTGCTCATAATTGTTGGATAAATCCAGAAATGTTTTTGAGGAAACGATAAGAACGAACAAGAGAAAGGATAAGCACGTGCGTCAGCTTCCTTGCATACAATACGAAACTAATTAAATCGCGTGCCTTTTTTTCTTTTCTTTTCTCACTCAAAGCAGACAAATTTGAAATCAGTTTATGAAAAAAATAATATTAGGATCTCATTTGTTATGTCACACACGTATCTACGTGTCGTTTATATATTTATCCACATATTATTATGAAATACAAGAACATAAATAAATCATTTGATAATTTTGTTATCCATTTGCTACTATTGATTACCTAAAAAACCCAAAGATTCTAAGAGAATAAAGAGCTTGGCGTGTAAAGGAGGAGCAGCATGATGCATTATGGTGGGTGTGGCGTTGGCTTTGGTCTGTGATCACCATAACTAAAAAGAGGGACCCATGATTTCAAATTTCAGTTTGTTTTGAACGTTTGTTACCGTTGGTGAAGAATCATAGGTCCCAGATTTAAACCTGGTTTGGTAATGTTAGTGTCATAAATTTTGGTTCGATAGATGCAATAATTTGCAATGGTGCCCCCTTCCCTCCCAACCAGAGATAAGCAAATAGAAAGGTACAAAGGATGTTTCATTCTCTGTTTTTGTTTTTCTTGTTTTAAAAAACCCTTCATTAAATTGAAACCATACCCATACATTTTGTTTTTTGCTTGGAAGGGATGGGTGTGAATTCAGCATATATTTGGTGTGCATTTAGTTCTATTGAAATAGGACGTGCAACCTAACGTTAAAAAATGTTTACATGTAACACATGCAACCACTTTTTAAGGGATAATGAAATCAGTTAATGGGTAAGAATTTAGACAATCAATTACTCAATATCATGAATTATTAAGTTGGTAATAACAACAACTAAATCTAGGACAATTTTCCATTTGTAACTCTCTACTTTATTGATTGCAACAACGAAATAGAAAGAAAAGGAAAATGATAAAAAGAACATAACATTCTTGAATAGGCAACACTGGTTGGTGCACATTGGGATTTCAGATTTATTGTCAACCCATGCATATCTGACAAAACAGTGGAAGATTGAAAAGATCACCTAATAAATGAAACATAATCTAAAATGTCACTGGGTATATGTGATACTAGCTAGATAGGCTTAAATCTAAATTTAAATAATTTCCATTGGAGAAAACAAAATGGGGTATCTTCTGATATGATAGCCTCTATTTCAATCTTAGATATGCTTTCCTTACTAAAGAGTAGAAAAAATATACATTTCTTTCCTCTTTCTTTTCTTCTTTCCCAATTTGCCACAGATTAAGACAATTTTATTTATTTATTGTAAGCAAGGAATCTGATTAAATGCTTGGTTGTTCAACAATTTTTACTACTTCAAACAAACCAACCTAAAGGAAATTAGAGAATCTTTTTGTTTGATCCTAAGCTACAAGCAAGTCCCTTTTTTGCCAAGTTTTTAAGGTCAAAGCTAGCCTTCGTGGTTTGGTTCTTTTGAAAATTAGGCCATTAGTTTTTTCTTCGAGAATTAAAAACAGGGGTAAAATGGGAAATGTCCTTGTTTTATTGTTCGTATATAAACTCTGAGATTCCTGAGAAGACCGAGAAAGAGAGCGTAGAAAGGAAAACGAAAAAACAGAGTACCCGACAGAATTTGAAAACAAAGGCTGGAATTTGAAGAAACAGAGATCGCTACTGGGTGTGAAATATATGGCAGAGGTTGTTTTGTTAGTCGATGATTTGAAGCTGCTTTCTGGGGTTCCTCGCTGTAGAATTTGTCACGAAGAAGAGTTTGAAAGCATAGAAACCTTGGAAGCACCTTGTGCTTGTTCTGGAACCGTTAAGGTAAATAAAAAATACATAACTTCTTAATCTTAAACACCTGATTTTTTTTGTTAATAGCTTATTATTATGCTTCTTCGCTCGAGTTTTTATTTTAATTCTGATTAATAACTGCGTTTTTCTTGCGCAGTTTGCTCATAGAGATTGCATACAAAGATGGTGTAACGAGAAAGGAAATACAACCTGTGAAATATGTCTCCAGGTATGAACTTTGGTCATTCAATTTTCATTTTTTTATTTTTTAGTTTTGCACTCTGTTCGTAGCGTTAATTTCATCTGGTTTTGGTAAGCTATAACCGAACTTGATTTCTTGATGCCAATCAATTTTTTGTTTAGAGAAAAGAGGGAAGAAAGAGAGTTATCGGAGTGTACCTAATATTTGGTGTCCTTGTTATGGTGATTGGGTGCGCTTCCTTATCTGATTTTGACATAGAAACGATAATAAGTTCCTTTTTTTCTTCCTTTCCCCTTTTGTTTATTTTCAAACCGCAGTTGCTTTTGTTTTTGTCTTTTGCTTAACTTTGCTGAATATTGAAGTCTCTACCCATTAGTATACCATTTCTATATCAACACCTATCTGTTTCTCCAAAGGACGAAGTTTCACTTATTTGTCTTTTTGAATCTTCGATTTCATTTGACATATTGTAGGAAAGTGGGGTTGGAAATTTGTTTTATCATACATTCAATGAAGTGAGACCCATTTATTGCATAATTACTTATTTATCTGAAAAGGGCATTGTGTGATGAGTATGTAGATTGATATTAGTTTTGTTATTGCAGCAATATGAACCCGGATATTCAGCTCCACCCAAGAAGTCTAAGATAAATGATGAAGCAATGTCCATTAGGTAATTTTTCATAATATAATATGTATATTTCCCGCGTCCGATTCAATCAAAGTGATCTTTATAACTAATTATTTAATTAATTAATGAAGAATTGTGATAACACGTGGCTACGTGAGAGGGAGCAAGGAATACAAACTGTTTTATAAGATTAGTATTTATTATTATTAAAATAATTTACCTTTAAAGGGAGGAAGAAGAAGAGTCAAACGAAAGAACAGAGATAACGGTTGAAGGAGTTGCAGTGGAAAGCGATTACTCGGAATGCAGTTCAGGCGGGGACAGAAACGCGTCTTGCTGTCGATCACTTGCAATAGCTGTAAGCATTATCTGATTAGCTTTTTTCTTTTCACGCGTCCTACTTCTGAATCAATATTAGCCATGGCAACAGAAAGGTTGCTTGTGCTGTGCAATAAAAAATAATTAGTTAAGAATAAAATAAAGTTGGGTGAAGTTGTGAAAAGCAACGAGTCAGAGTGGACTCAGACTCCCTTCTGCTATTGCCAACTGCATTGCCACTTGCGTTGAATTGGGTTTCCAACGCATGGCCGCCCCAAGAGTTGAAATCAACATTCTCTCTTTCAAACAAACAAACAAAACTTTTCTTCATGTGACTCATTTATTTGTGTAACGCGTAAACATGCTGAAAAATAACCACCTACCTTTTCTATGCAGTTTACGATTGTCTTGCTAGTAAGACATTTTTTCGCAGTGCTTTCAAACGGAACGCAAGATTACCCATTTACACTATTTACTGTAAGTGCTCTCCAATTTTAAGTATAAAATGGAAAAGAAATATTTACAATTTTCGCTTACGGTTAATATACCATTTTTTTATGCAGGTAATTATATTAAAGGCTAGCGGAATTATTATACCTATGTACATAGTTATTAAGATTATTGGAGCCATTCAGAACAGTAGTAAGCAGTATCAAGATTCTGATGATGAAGATGAGATACAGCATAATGTAAATTTAAGACATTCATAGATTATTTGTTTACTGTATAAGAGCATTATGAGATGTTCGTCAAATAACATTTTGCGGCACAATTTAAGATAATGGAATTCAGATCGGAATGCACCTTCCCTTGCCCCCGCCCAACACTAATAAAGTACTAGGTTAGGTACTTTGGGCGTCCGATCCCGTTACATACCATACAAAAAGTTTAATAACATTTATCTTACAGATGTAACTTTTTCAGTTCTTATATTTAGAAATTATTTATTTAAATCTTCAGATGTACCATTTTCAATCTGTTCAAAACTTTAGCATTATTTTAAACTTAAGTTTAAAATATATTAATTATTAATTGTAGAAATTAAAATATAAAACTTATTCAACGACGAATCAAAGGAATAGTAAGTATTAATCACTTGATAGAAGGAAAACCCAAGCTGACATTTGTATTAGATAAAAAAAATTCAATTAGATAGCTGCTAAATATGTACAATGGGTGAGCCTAATTAATCGAACTCGTATCGGACACTCTTCACGTGCAAAAATATATACATGTGCTACACAACAAAACAGAAATGTTAGACCACCAGCATACAAGGCAAAACTTGGCCGTATACTGTCCGGAATGATATTAACGGAGAATACGGCCGTAGAAGTATGCTTACTTCTTCAAAGAATGAACTATCTTGTTAAATAGTTTAACATCGCTGCATCGATTCTCGTGCTTTGTCCTGAAGTTCCCTTAGGGAACTAACGGAAAGGGTTTCCTGGCAACTCAAATTGGTGGCAACTTCGGTCAATTTTCGTATGATAGCTGCTATCTCATCAACCCAGATTTTATTGGGGGAGTTTGTTTCAGAAGACCCCTTTCTGCATTTACCATAACTTGCCTCAAATTCTCTAGACTTGGCAGCAGCTTTCTGAAGCACAGAAGTTGGAAGTCCTGAAATAAAATTAATTTGCTTCATGATAATATGAATTTGTTAATAATTATACATACGACAGAAAATAAAGCATAGCACATTCGTAGCAAATAGTATAATCAACACACTGATTTAACAGTTTTCCAGTACGATCCAAAAGTCATCTACAGACACAACTCATTTTGATAATATATCGAGATAGTCAACCTGATGTTTAAGCTTAAAAGTCGATGAACCAAAAACTAGCGAACTGCAGATGTTGGAGAGAACATGCTCACTACCAATGTCAGGTTAGTCTCCTCTAAATTTAGTGCACTTTATAGGGCAAGTGCAAGGATATAACTGTCGATTGGAAAATTATTGGTTGAAATTGGAAAATACAATTCACGTGTTATAACAACGAGGTTATATTTGGCACTTTACCCTCTGAAAGTATACCCCTCTCTATAGAGGAGCACAATCCATGTTTATTAAACTTCAAAACAACAAAAACGTACCAGCTATCCGAGCAACGTTAACACCATAGCTCTTGGGGCAAGCACCAGGCGTTAGCCTGTAAAGAAAGGTGACTTCGTCTAAACCTGCAATTCCATCACCAACTTGGCATGCCATGTGACTGAGACAGACCTTTTACAAGCACAAAAGCATATTCAGAGATACGATTTTTCATAACTAAAACAGACCAAAAGCAGGTGGAACAGTCTCTACACCACAATGTAAACTTTCTATAGGATACCACATCTAAATATTGTCATGACTTACAATCATTTATGGCCAATTAAGTAAATTAAGAAAATTTAGATAAAAAAAATTCAATTTAACTAACATTGATGATTATTCTGGATAGAAAAAACTAGGAATACCTTGGGATCGTTGATGTAATCTACAGCTAATCGATGGTAATGGGTAGAAAACAATCCGCGACACTGCACCTTCCGCACAAAATGTTCTAATACTGATTCCCTGTCAAATATTTGAAATACAAAAGGCAAAATCTGAGATGGACTCACTAGAAACTATAAACTCAATGAAGAATAATGAAACCATGTGGGACAAAAATATGTCCAACTAATCCCACAATAAACACTTACGCAATGGCTTGTCCATCAGAAGTTGCAGTCCCTCGCCCAAGCTCATCCAGAGCCACCAATGAGTTACGAGTTGCTGATGACTGCACTCACCATCAAAAGTACTTAATTAGAAAGAAACAATGTTTTAACAAGATCAGATTGATCTATATGCATCTGTAATGTGCATAACAAAATAAAAGGGGCATAAAGAGCTTCCTGAATTAAACACAACTAACTAATCTATTGCAGGTGAAACATTAAATTGAGTGAGCTCCAAAGAAGACGAGACAAATGCTTGCTTCCTCAATGCTGTGTCATTGCTTCTTACATTTTAGAGAAAAAAATAACTATCATAAACCACATAGTTTGTTCATATTCAAAGGAAGAAAAGTCCTAGCAATCCACTCTTCCGAAAACACACTATTTACTACAATTTAAATTAATAATTTAGACTCATGAAAAATGCGAACCCCACACCAAAAATTGGTTTTCAATAAATTTTAACCAACAGAAAGAACATGTCGCTAGTACTTATCAAATAAGAAACAATGCTTGAAATATAACCTTCAGTCTTATAAGCAGCCTATTTTTATAAGCATGCTTCACCAAATTAAAAGTAATACAAATTGAATACTCGAAGAGACATCTCACCAGCATCGTTGCAGTTTCTGAAAGCTCAGTTAAGAATGTACTTTGGCCAGCCATTATATTATCTTTGGCCCCCATTCGAACAAAAATCCGATCAACAGGTGACAAATCAAAGCTTTCTGCTGGGACATCAGCTCCTACCTGCATACGAAATTAAAAGTGTACTCCACAGATTAAAAATGGGCTTATTTAAGATGAGTCAAAGGGCAAGACCAACAGTTCTACACCCCCCACCCACATACACACTTACAAAAAAAGCCAATGAATATATAATCTGAAAATGACTTAAAGTTTCACCTGTGCCAAAATCACTGTCAAGCAAACCTGACGAAGAAGAGTTGACTTCCCACCCATGTTAGGACCTGTTAGAAGGATAAAGCTGGCATGATCTGAACCACCAATGGTTATGTCATTGGGAACAAACGCACCCTTGCCTAAGGTATCACTCCTGAGGACAGGGTGTCCCAAACTTTTAGCATGAAGGTAAGGAGCTCCTTTAGTACATAATGTACCAACAAAAGTTGGTGTGCATGTTGGTCCTTCATAGTAGTCACCAGCTATTGCTAAACTGATCAACAAATCCAGTTCTGCAACATGTGAATGTAGTTTAAGCCATACAAAAGAAAAGCTTTTACTTTTCTATTTAAATGCAGCATGGGAAATCCATCTTGTGAAAGGACCACAATATGTACCTGCAGTTGCAGAGACCAACTGCTTCCACTTCGTGTGGTTTTCACAAAAGCGCCCAATCAATCTCTGCAACGTATTTTTCAACAAGGATTCCCTTTCCAATTCAGCTTGGGAGAGTTCTTTTAAATAAATCTTAATATCTGGAGTCCAATACCTAAAGAAGCCCTGCATGTATCATACGAAAAAGATAAGAGAAAAAACCGCTTTATATTGACAGACGTATCTGCAGTGCAGATAATAATGTATCAATGACTAACCAACAATTTCATGGGAATTAATTTTTTTTATCATTGTTGATGCAAGATAATATACTATAATGTACAAAAGATAAATTGGGACAAAAATATGCAGGATTATTTACAAGTAAAGCCAACAAACAACAAAATATTATTTTACACTCAATTACAGAAATCAAATAGATATCTCTGGAATTGAGATGAAATTTTCAGAGCACAGTTTGTCTACTTACTTTTCTGGATGAACGCAATTCATAATCCCGAGGAATATTCCTAGACAAATTTTCTGGGACTTCCAACAGGTACACATCCTTTCCAACTGTGACGTAAACAATCTGAAATAAATATACAAGAACATCAAAAATTTGATTTTATGCAATGTAAAAGATTAAACTCCAATTGTTTCAGGTAGAGTTCTTACTGATGTGTCTCCAAGTAGTTCCCTTTGCCCCTTGAGATGCTTCAACAAATTGGACTCAATCTCTTTAACCGCCTTACAGGCTGAGGCATACTCTGTGTCGACTCCTTCATGAGGTATTATACGCCCAGAGCTATTAGCTTCCACCCAATCAAAAGCATCCTTGAAATGATTAAGTTCCATCAGAACATCAGGAAGACCTTTACCTGCACTTAATAGAATTCAATACATCAACAAGCAGCAACAGAATAATTTAATGACATATATGAGACCAGCATACCTGGTGTTAACAAATGATGAAGTTGTCTAGATTGGACATTATTCAAAATGACACCAAGCGAAGAGCATGCTTCTAGCATCTGTTCACAGCCACAGAGAGCTGCAATGAACTCTTGTACTTGCTTCTTAGCTGCATCTTCATACAGAATAACTTTATTAGCATTCCTTCCACTAGCTTCACTGCATTCAAGAAAACCAAGTTGCATATATACTTCAGTACATTATAAGATGGTGGCAATCAGTATGGTCGATATAAATATCACCCGTGGTTGTTGCACAATAGTTTTTACCTAGAGCAAAATATGCGTGCAAGCAATCGCTCCATGTCAGGTAGCTTGGATAATGCTCTACGAAATTCTAGAGCAGATGGTAGGTTAACTCCCTAAAAAGCAAATCATATATAAAAAATAATCAGTATTATGCAACGGTATTTCATCTGATTATTATCACCGGCTAACCTAGCCACATATATAATCTAGTAGATGTCATCATGCCAACCCCACACACAACATCTAATCTCTATCTACATCACTTCAAAAGCAACATAAATAGAAAAGCACAATTTAAACAAGTTCAAAATACCCCACATATATTATTGAACACAGCAAATCAAGTGAACTGCTAGAGCTGAGGCCTACATAGAACAAGATGGGTATACTTCCCAAGGAAAGAAGAGGTTAGTAATTAATTACACCATAAAAATAAAAAAAGTATAGCAAGTGTGTTGGATTTATTTCAAATGACCACAACATCACATGACTACTGCTAGAAATATTAGTCAAAAAGTGGGGCAAACTGAAAGGCAATACCAACAAAAATATGAACATGAATAAGGTATAGTTAACATAAAACAAAAACCAACAGTTTATAGCCCTTCTTAACTGGATGATGTAGCAACAGCCCCCTTGTAAATATCACTTTTATACTGAAGGACTAACAGAATCAGAGGCAAAATACAAGGTCTACCTACCTTCAAACCTGCAACAGCTTCCTGGCGTTCCTTAATGGACTCCACATGACATAACGGTCTTGCAAGCCATGTCTTTAGCAATCTCTTTCCAAATGCAGTAACACATTGGTTTAGTTGGGCATAGAGTGTGCTACAAGAAGCATCACTATTTCAGTAACATAAACACATAACTTACCCATCTTGTCTAAAACAGAAATGTTACATATAACCACATGATAAACATACCCAGAAGAATCTCCATTCCTGCTATTCTCAAAAATCTCAAGATTCTCCATGGCAGCCACATCAAGAACCATGTAGTGTTTTGAAGCAAGTTCTTCAAAACCAGACTGCGGAAGTAACTCAAACTGTGCAAATCTAAGCAATCTCTCATCTAGAAAAGACTGCTTCAGATAATAGAGAGCACCACCTAGTGCTGAAAGTGCACTTATACTTTTGTCACCTGTTTTCACCAGCTCCTGTAAAACATCTGGCAGGCAGTCTAACCCATTATCTTCAACACTAACATCACTAGCGTTCCCATAAATTTTCTTCAACTGATCCAGTGTTTTGCCAGCATCCCAGAATTCCACACCTGGAACTAATTCATTCACTAAAGGGTTTCTGGTATGCTTCAGCAGAGCTCTCTCCGTTTCAGCACTCAGTAGTTTGGCAGGTTTAACAATTTCAACAGGCCTGATCTCAGACAAGATAGAGCACAATGCACTGCAGTCCAAGTCATCCTTAAACTGCCATTTAGAGAAGTCAACTCTTCTTTTACATAAGTGATAATAAGCAGTTAGTAGATTAATTAGGTCCATGTTAGGTAGCATAAATATAATGTGCACTTTTCACATAAATTCATGAAACTTTAAAATGAAGTAACCAAATAAATTATGAAATTATGAACAAACACATTATAAAGCTACCAGCTTAAAATCCTCAACATATCACCCCCAATCCCCACCCAAATCAATCTATTTCAATTCTAATTTAGGTAGAAGAATTATACAGTTCACAGGTAGATGGCCTTTGCCGATCCCATCCAAGATCTGGAACAATATTATGCATTATAAAATTTAGGCAGAGAATTTAAATGAATGTAGAAATTCATACCTGTCCAAGAATAACTCTACTCGTGGCAACATCAACTATACAAACACCGTAGTTATGATCTGAAATTTCATTTGGAAGTTTCTCATGATGCTCAGTTAGGGACATTAGATATGCAGCTTCGGGGTTTGCTGACAGCAACTCCCCATCCGTTAATGTACCTTTTGTTACCACTGCACATATCTCTCGCCTTACAACCTAGAAAGAAAGATCATCAAAGTTAAGAGACAAATATTCCTCTATCAAAACTGGGGTTAACGAGAAAAGTAACTCTCTAAAACATTTCATCAACACATACTATAAGGAACAATTAAAAAAAAACGAACAAAAACAGTTGCTTCTCTGGTTACGGTAAATCATACCTTATCTTTAGAGCCCTTCTCCTTACGTCGAAGCTCCAGCTGTTCAGGTGTTTCAGTCTGCTCCACAACAAGAACTCGATAACCCTGTCCAACCAAGGTAACGTAGTAAGTTTCTCCCAAGTAGCATGGTGGATCGTTATACATGTTAATTAGTTCAGTAGCAACAATGAAATAAGAAAAAAAGTTGCAAACCTTCCTAGCCAGTTTCTCCACGTTCATTGAGAAGTTCTTCTCTGGAAATCCACAATGAGGTTGGTCTCCCTGAAAGAGTCATATAAATCGGTAAGTGTGCATTATTTAGAGCAAGCAAATAGGTAAGCCACCTCAAGATTCTAAAGAAAATTCACAACTCTAGATATTCACGCACACCTTCATATATTGCAAATCAAGCTCTTTAACTCCTACATGTGCATCCATCTCAAAAAGCTCATAAAATTTACCCATCTGCACCACAAATAGGGAGAGAATATGTTTGATTTGGTTGGAAGGAATGGACTAATGTCATCAACAAACTTAGCCAACTTAACCTTGAAAAACAACACTTTGTCCATATGCCTTGACTTGAACTCCCACCATTGTTTCTGCATTCATCAAATGACCATATTAATTGCATGCGCCTTTGAAATTTGAGAGTTTCACCCAACGGCTTTAGCAGTAATTTACCTGACCCTCTGACAAACTCCTTAAGAAATCCGGAGGTAAGTAGAGAGTTCTTGAATCATAGTTTTCATCCCCTGGTCTTCTTCGCTTGGCATCCCTGCGGTCTCTGTACCAATACCATATACAAAAATAGCATCATGTAGTATAAATCAAAAAGTTAAACGACTGACAAAAATGACGCTGACAGTTGATAAGGTGCAAGCTCATAAACCAGTTGGCATAAAAAACTACTGTATTGGACAGGAAAAGACTTTGGCATGGAAAAACTTGAATTGCTACATCACTAAGGTCAGCACTCACACTTTCAGGAAGCGCAGTTTCTGAGCTTCACGAGATGCAAATCTTTCAGAGGTCTCAGTAAATGAAACATTGTCATCGCCACTAGATGTCTTTTTAACTGCAAAATTCAAAGACACGACTTACATTATAAACTACAAAATATATTAACCCCTGCATTTCAGTTGGCTAGCGACATCATCCAATGAAATAAGTACAAGCATACGAAAAATGCGCCAGTGAAGACAAAAAGGCTTGAATAAAATACTAGCCATTGGAGAAACAGAAACAACTACAAGAGTGACTTCTTGCTTTTTCTTTTGCTTTATTCTTTTTATTAGGAAATCTTTCTCATCACTATGCGTAATTTAACCAACACGTGCTTCTTAATTTTTGCCCATAAATTTGAAAATTGCCATATTTAACGCACACACTCCTAACGACCATACAAAAAAAGGTAACGAAAATGAGGTTGCAAAGGTTCAAAATCTGATCACAGAAGACTCAAACAGTTTCCGTCCTTGAAATCTCCCTTCAAATGATTAATTAAGTCACTTACTCTCCAAATTAGTAGTAGGCTCCATCACTGAGAGCTTGAAACTCCCTTTACAAACTTCCACTCCACTCTTGCTCTTTTTCGCAGGCTCTAGTTTATCCGTTGCACTTAGTTTCCGCTTTTTAGCCTCAACCTTTTTTCCTTTAGCACTCCCGGCTACGTCCTCTTCATCCTCGTCCTCCAAATCCGTATCTTCTTCCCCATCCCCAGCATCCTCCAATGATGCAGCATTCTTCCCCCAATCCTCGTCATTGGAATCATCATCATCGTTAACATTATCTTGTTGTTCTTCTTCTCCTTTGTTGCTTTCTTCTTTTAATTCTTCCTCGTCAATCTCCATCTTCCTAATGTCGGAGAATCCGCGACGCAGGCGTTTAAGTTTCTTCGTAGAGGACTCGTGGAGCCACTCGATTTTCTCCTGGGCTAGGATGAGCGATTCCTCTTCGTCATCTAAGTAACGAACCACGTGCTTGGAGGTGCTTTTATCAAAGGATTTGACGGAACCTTCGTACCAGGCTTTGTCTAAAGGCCAATAAACCTTGACCCTTCGGCCAACGACTTCTTGGCCGTAGAGAGAAGACGAAGCGGAGGGTGGAGAAACGGAAGCGCCAATTACAAGAAGGGATTTGTTCGGCTTGGGATTGAGGGGTGAGGGAGTGAGAGTCGTGGAACTAGGGCTAGGGTTAGAATCTGAATCGTGGTTAGGGTTTGGCTTTTGGTTGGTTTTGGCGAGGGTGGGAGAGGGGGACGGGGTTTTGGTGAAGAACGAAGTGATTTGACGCTGTTGATTGACGAGCGGTGATCGACCATTGCTGTTGCGACGAGAAGGACCCATTGATGTGTTGAGAGTGTTGCAGAGTGCAGTGAGGGAAGGGTTATCGTAACATAAAAGGAGGCGGTGGTGGTGGTAGCGGTGGCGGGAATTGTTTCTCGTGCGTGGCGGGAATTGACGCTATATATAGTCTCAGGCTCTCTCAGTGCTTAGTAATGGTAGTTCGGTTTTCGAGCCCAGTGCGCCCGCTTCAGGTTCTACCGTTTTGGAAAAATAAATATACAGATAATAATTTTTTAGCTATTAAATTTTGAATTTTTTTTTATAATTTTAGGTTTTATTTTTTAGGTGATTTTTAATTTTATATTTTTATATTTTTAATATTTTAAAATTATTTAAAAAATGATACCTCAAATTATAAAAAAAATTGTCATTGGTAGTCAAAATATCATTTTTTTTAATATATACTTAGTTACTAACCGTTATAAAGCATGCATAACTGTGATTTCAGAGAGTTTTGATTTTTATTGGATATAAACTTTTTTCGTTGAATATATTATAATAAAATTTAAATAATTTTCTTAAATTTTAATCTTTAGATATGATTTATAAAAAAAAAACAATCAAAAGTTAAATATGAATTTGTCCATCCCTACGAAAATTGTTTACTTTTTATCTAAAAGAATTTGGCATTGTTTGTTTTAAATAATTTTTATTGGATAAATTATTTTTATTGAATATATTATAATAAAATTTAAATAATTTAGTGATATTTTATTCTTTAGATATGTTTTATAAAGAAAAAACAATTAAAAGTTAATATTATAACGAATAAAGATGTATTATAGAAATAGGGAAAGTTACACTTACATAAAATCATACTAAACTATAAGCATACGTCCTTTAGTATTATAACAGACACTTTTATCATATTTTAATAATATAACACTATTTTGCATGTTTAAATATACTCATTGTGATGTTTTTTAAAGGATGGTAACAGCTAAAGTAACCAGGTATTATTGGATTGGTATTTAACATTTATATATAATTATTATTTGGAAATTTTATCATAAGCTATCTTAAGATGACAAAAACCGATTACGATATAATGACCCGCGCAAAGTTTTTGCCCCCACACGAAATATACAGTAATTAATTAACACTATAAATTGAGCAATACAAATTATAAAAGCATAACGTTTTAATAAAATCCCAGAACAAATATTCTCTCTTCCACCCAAAGATTTTTCTGATCGAATAAAGTTTTCGTTATGGATTTATCGTATCCCTCAACATCTTTGCTGTGTTCTGATTAAAACTTCTTTAGCGACCCAATGACACTTCCAAGTTCCAACAACAAAAACACAATGCAAGGTCAATAGCTTCCTATTATAGCTTTCAAATGTGTCAGACTAAATAAAAATAAACACATTGCATACAAAGTTTATAATGTTCTACATTTTAGGATCAGGAAGCAACTTTATGCAGCTTCAAGTAGGTACTAAATTTGCAATTACTGTACTCAAGTAAAAAATACAAATCTAAACTGTAATAATACAAAAACCTAAATCAAAATAATAAAAACCAAATGACAGAATATGATTGCCCAAGTCTACCAACTACTAGTCCAGCTTCTTGAAACTAGATTGCCACAAATCATGTTAATGGGGAAGAAAAGTGCCTCAAGCATCAATAAATCTAATGTCAAAGGTATGAGGATGTATCTGCCATACATTTAGTGCTGCATACTCTTCCAAGCACTCTTTCAACTGAGCTTCGCTGTAACCCTGTTTCATAGTCGGAAGTTCTGTTGTCAGAATATATTATCGAGAGGGAAACAAAGCAGGTAGTTCATCAAAAACCATGGTCTTGCTCCGGCTTCACACGTCTAAAACAATAATTAATTCCATAGCCATGTCTTGCATTGCCAATAAATAAATCCAGAGAGGATCAATAAACAATTAGTGCAATTACAAAAAGTATTATTTCTTTTGTTCCATAAACTTTTACTTTTGAGCCCTCTTGTTCAAGATTCAAACTTCTCTTCTCAAGTTTGACGCAAAAATCATCTAAAATACTTCATAATAGACAAAATTCAACATTTAGCAATACGTACTAACCTTCCTAGATATCCAGTTCAGCGCATGGGCATAGCTGACATCCACTCGGTTACCTCTAGCTGCTTCATCTCGTACTATGGAATAAATATCAGATATGGCATCAAGACCGGACTTTTGACGGTCATCAGAGTACAAAGAAAATTTTGACATCTGCATTAACCTCAGTGCTTCGTCCACATCACTCTGAGCAACAGTTTCAGAAAAACGGAGTCTTGCTAGTGCCTGTTCAGAAATTAAGAATGGAATACTTTTACTTAGGCCACATACAATTATAAATAATGCTTACTATTATAGATTGTGCTTTTAAAGGCAGAGCCCACCGAGTGACAACTGATCTTTCGAAGCTAAAAGTTATTAGTAAACACCTAAATCAGTTTTAATTTTAAAAAACTGAATTTGAAGTCACGTATGTACATAAGTCATTAACCCCAAAAGGAAAGTCCATATAATCTAAATGCTTAACTTTGCTGATCTCTTTGGGAAAAGATGGAGACTTACAGCTGATATGCGGAGAATACTGAGTAATGTTCTGACAGTAGTGTAGGAATGTGGAGCATTGGACCTTGCTTCTTCTTGACGGATGCTGGAGTATGCAGTAGCAATATACTCTTCCAGTTCCCTGGGGACACTTGGTGACAGTCTTCTTGCAGCTGATATGTATGCACTATATAAAACCAAAACATTTCATTCTGTATTAGTTTCCTTTTACAAGTAAAGAGAAAATTGGTACAATCACCTATATGAAACTAAATGAGAAGTTAGAATAAACATACAACCAGATGAGCAACACATGCACCATACGCAGTTCTAACCATTTAAAATTAAAATCAGATCACTGTACTTCTGCTGTACTCACCGTAGAACAGATGGTTCAAGAGGAGTGAATCCTAGAGCAGGAGACTCCTTATTTTGGTGAACATATACAACATGCCTAGCCATTTCAAGATCATTATCCATATCAGCTCGATCAAGGATTAACCACAGAAGATCAAACCTTGATAGGAGGGCATGTGGAAGATTAATATTTTCAGCTGGAGTTCTTCTGAGATCATATCTTCCCCTTCACAACAAAACATGGATAAAATTAGATTTTGAAAGCACAAGTGTGGATACCTATAAGATTAGGTCTGCATTCAATAAGGTGAAAATAAATAATACCATGCTGGATTAGCAGCAGCAAGAACAGCAGTCCTTGCATTCAGAGATGTCGTGATTCCAGCCTTGGCAATGCTAACAGTCTGTTGTTCCATAACTTCGTGAATAGCTGTACGATCCGATTCATCCATCTTGTCAAATTCATCAATGGCACATATGCCCATATCTGCTAACACCTGAAATTCATAAAGTTCTTCCAGTTATTTTCATCTGATTATTTGCATGTACAGACAACATTTCATATGCGTATTTGACCACAATTTTCTAGTTTCCTCAACCTAAAATATATAAGAACAATATATGGATGGAAGGACTGGTTGCAATTAATTACCAATGCTCCACCTTCAAGAACCATCTCATTTGTCACTGGATCTTTTTGAACAGCAGCAGTTAGACCTACTCCACTGCTTCCTCTGCCAGTGGTGTACACCCCTCTGGGTGCTACATTGATTATGTGTTTAAGAAGCTGACTCTTGGCAACACCAGGATCACCCATCAAACATATATGTAAATCTCCTCTAATCTGCAATTAAATGAAGACTGATATTTAGTGGTTTACTCATGTACATGTAAATGTGCACGTATAGCATAAACACTAGAAAGCACAATGTAGAATAAGCTTCAACCACAGAAAGTAAGACAGGAAAATGACCAATGCCAACAGAGTGAAAGGGAGAGGACAAAACAGTGATTCCATACGTGAAATTTTACCACTAATACAATTTTAATTTTTCCAATGATATTATGCCTTAATCCCAACTAATTCAACTTGATTTTCATACAAAGTTTAAGTAAGCACGTGGTTTTATTTATACCCAGTTTGTGGTTGTTTATACCCAGTTCGTTGTTTTATTCTCATAGTTCCTTACCTTCATTCCATCCTTCAAGGTCCGGTGTGGAGCACCAACAAGGAGAAGAAGCAGTGCTTTTTTAATGTCATCATGTCCAAAAATTTCAGGAGCAAGTGATCGTGATAATTTATTGTAGATGTCACCATCCTCTGCTAATCGTGCAATCTGTTCTTCCTCGTCTCCTCGAAGTTCATATCTATGACAAAACAAATTTGTTAAGCGGCTGTTGTTACGTCCCAAATTAGATAGGTGTATTCATTATGTTCAAGCAAGCCACAATAATATCTGTACTAAGTGGCAGTAAAAAAATGGTGTCAGTATTACTAATTAAGATCTGAAAACTAACTTACTCTTCATATTTTCTCTTGAAATGAGTTACAGACATGGCCTCTAAGTAAGTGTCAGCAACCAAGCCTGCGCGCATTGCTCGAAAACCAGTGTAAGGTATAGGAAGAAAAATCCCAGAGAATTCGACTACATCACCCGGAGCCACCTAACAATTTACAGCAAGCATAAGTTAATAAACAGCAGCAGTTAATTAGCCATTAAATTCCAGCTACAAGACAACATATGAAGTAACTACTAATTTAAAGCCAATAGGCAGGAAATACCAAACCTTTCTGGTTAGTTCTCCTCTTAAATGGACAGTCATTGTTCGTGGAATATGACCTTTGGGAACATGTTCAGCTAATTCTTGAATTTTGGCCTGGAATCATATCATAAATCTATTACCATCTTATTCTAAAGTAAATAATCAATTGTATGGACTACATAGAACAATATGAAAAATGAAAGTGAATGCATATGTTTTGATGACTCAACAAGAGAGCAAACCTCCTGAAATCTCAAAAACTTAGATGCTCTCAGTTGAAGGATAACATTCCCCTTTCTTCTATTTGTATCACAGCGCTTTGATGGACATTCAAATAACGGCATGAAGACTCGAGCCGTTACCTCCTGTTTAGGAAGGGGGAGAATAACAACGTCAAGAACCAACTGGCATGTAAGTACCATAATAGTCTAGCCATAACCCCAGAAAAAGTATAAATTCGTAACAAAAACCTTAAGGGGTTTTAATAGAAAATTATAATCTTTAAAATATTGTTGTTTAAGATCCAGGCAATCAAATCGTTTGGGCAGAGAGAATTTCAAAAAGTGTAATGGACTATTTTGAAATCGTACCAAGCAAATATCAAACAATAGTTCTTTTGTTTACTTTTTTACGGCATAAAATCTAGTGTCTAAAATATGCAGTTCATGCAGTCATTTCATCAATCACCTGATAAATTTCAAATCCACAATCCTCGCACGTGTATACAGCCACTTTCATCAATGGTTTGACATCCGAACAACGTGTCACAATACCAGAGATTCTTACAAGCTGACCAATGTTCGAAGCTTTCACCTCCCTAATTGTAAATGGTCGTCCTTTCGAAGATGCTTTAATATAAAGCTCACTGGAATACAATCACGATGTCATATTACGACCGTCGCATCACAAATAACAAACTTCTGCAATTACAACAATAAAATCGCTATATAAATTCAAAGAAAAGCACAAAACACGGAGGGAATCTCACTAGTAGCGCTTGATTTCAGGAGGCATCTTCTGAAGGGGGTCCGAACCGTCAACACCTTCCCCTCCTTCATCAGTTCTCTGAGTCATCAATATGTCATGATCATCATCCGTGAATGCCTCAGTAGACTCTGGCATGAGTTCGTCAACTGCATTGGAGAAAATTCCAATATACCTTCTAGTATTCTCGGTAACACGCCTAAGAAATTCTTCGTCTAAGTCCTTGTACTGAAATTCCCCAGAGAAAAAAAAATTAACAGAACCGTGGGTTTTGAATAAGAAGCACAATAGAGTAACAAGTATTACGTTAATTAAGTCCTCAAGGTCGATCTGAACTGCTTTAGTTTTGTGGTTTGCAACGTCTTGCTGAAACACGAAAAGCAATAAGATAAGAGATCAGAGTTAACATAGTTGTTATCGGAGAGAAATGAAAATTAGAGAAAAATAAAGAACCCACCAGGATATTAAGGTATTTAGCTTCGCCAGTGGCGTCTGCGAAATTGGAAAGGAAGTCCTTCGCCAGAGCTGGAGAAAGAACAATTGAATTAACCGAATCGGAAAAGAAATCAGTGAGAGTGGGTAAAGAAAGGGAGAGATTACAAACCCTAGATTGAAATAAACTTAACAGGGAAGAGGGAAAGAGGAAGAAGGAAGATAAAATTTAGGGTAATAACCCTAATCCAAAGACATAGATCGGAAGAAGAAAAAAGATTTACCTATGTCTGCATTGAAATCAAGATCCTTGGTGGTCATGGTGGTGAAGATTGGTGAACGATTGCTACAGAGGAAGAAAGATAAGAAGGCGGGAAAATATACCTAGGAAATGGTCTGAGAATTGGGCGCCAAAGTATATAAACAAGAAGGCAAGTTTTGGCGGGAAAAGGAACAGCCTTCGGAATATGCTGCGATGGGCTACACAGTAACGTTTATGTTCAAGTATTCGAGTCGTATAAGTGAAGTGTGTAATGTTCCGTAAAATATTATTATAAATTATATTTTTCTTAATTCTTGTTATTAATTTTATATTACAAACTAAAAAAATTAATACTATATTACAAAGTAAAAAATTGTTGGGTTGTCATGTTTTATATTAAAATAATGACAGGATAAAGAATAAATTATGTTTAAATATAAACTACATATAATTTTCTCAAATGTATACCTTTATTTTTCGTAAATTTATAATTTTAACTAAGTAATTTTTTGTTCACGTAGTGTCTTTTCTTAATATTATTAAAAAAGTATAAGATTTTAAAATTATAATCATTATTAATATATTTTATTTAGAAGAAATTAAATAGTGACTAATTAGTTTTTAATATTTTAATTAATAATCATGTATTTTAAATTTACATGTCAAAATCATTACATACGTACTCTAAGATAACATCACGAGCACAAAATTGTATATAATGCATATTTATTTGTATGTGTGTGTAAATTACTCCTTACAACATTATTACATATTATATCTAGACCTTGAATGTATTATACATGATAATATTAGAATCTTATACAGTATGTATGGGTATATATTTAAGGATGAATATAGTTAGAGTACATTAATATTATGTTATTATTTAATGATAAAGTCACGCGTAGATATTATTTACTTTTAATAATCTTTTGCAAAATTACTGTTATATCATTCATAATTAGTTAATGATGTAATTTGTTTATCAATGACCATAGATAAAAAATAAGGATGGGTAAACAAATTAGATCTGACAAACCCAAGTAGTTTCAACAATTTTCATTTTCATGCTATAGTTTATCAAGAAAAGATAAAGTGGTCAAATAAAACTAAGATTTATTTTTTATACTTAATTATATAAAAATAATCATTTACGTTTTCAATACAAAGTTATAATACTATTTAAATATTAAATTCATTTTATAAAAGACTGGTTAAATATTAAATTTATCAAAAAAAGAGTGTAGGGAAAAGCTGGTGTCCTGTTAATAAAACGTCTATGGAGAGATTAAATCGTGATGTTGTGCCAGTTTTGCCTGTATAAGTCTATCCAATATGGGGAGCTCCAAAGGAATTGGATCAAGGCATCGCTCTACAGCGGCAACAATCACCTGTTCACAAATACAGTGAAATAAAATAACATAAATAAATAATGAAATTAAAAGAAAGTAGTTGACCCATTATTTTCTCCAACCTCATCAAGCAAGAAGTCCATTGCAGCCTCATCTTCAACTATTTCTTTCAATGGAGTCCTCAAGAACTGAATATCCAATTGAATTTGCTGGAATCCACTCCGGTTAAAAGTCTGGAGCCTAGCATATTCTTGTAAACTTTTAAGGCACAATTTAACAATGGTCATAACCACTGATTCCTGCAGTTTGCAAGCACAGATTGATAAGAAGTTGTTTGCAACTAATTATTTAAATTTTGCATCACTAACATGATGGTTGTTCAATACCTGTGTATATTCTACTTTTGTGAAAATTTCAACCTTTTGCTTAAACAGCTTCGCTAGGTGCGTTTCCAAAAGCTGTTGGCTCCTTCCCTTCTGAATATTGGAGCGACTCAACTTTTCCTTCTCCTCCCGGAAAGAGTTGCTTCTAGATGAAGCGGAGCTTCCATTACTATCAGCTCTTCGGTGCTTCGTCAAATCTTGAGGCAAAATCTGCTTCACTTCATTACCCGTAATTTTGAGCTGTAACATCAAGATAAATCAAAATATAAGTATTAAACAGTCAGAAAAATTAAAAAAAAAAAAATCACTTTTCGAGTACAATCCTCAAACAATTCAAAACAACTTAAAAGACGGAAAAAAAAAAACATTGATTTGAAAGTACCCACCTCTTGTAGAAATAAATCAACGCACATATGAACTTCTCTCGGTTCCTTGTGCTGTGCAAACAAACAAAGCAAAGCAACAACTTCATTTTCAAATTATTTCAAAGATAAAATTGGTATTTTTATTTTTGAAACAAAAAGAAGAACATACGTACCTTAACCCAATTGGGTGTGGCGAACCTCTTCTTCAGGAGAAGTGCTATTCTCTGAGTTCTCATTTTTATGTACTAAAAAGAATAAAATAAAGAATCTGTAACGGCTACTGAACTTGTACATTGCTATTTTAATAGAGGAGACTCTACTAAGAGAAGGAAGAGGGATAAGGGTATAAATATTAAATGTACATACTGCAATAAAAATTATGGAGTTTAAAATATACCAGCTGCAAGAACTTTTCACCAGTTGCCCTAAATTTTTGAGAGATCACTCCAGGAACAAAGGACAGTACATGATCATAACCTCCAACACTTCCATGACAAAAGGAAGCTGCTAAATCCTGAATATATTACAGGAAATTTAACCAAATAATTATTCAATTTCAAGGAATTAAATATCAAATATGAGGCAATCAAGTGAAACCTTGCCTCGGTGATTTTTGGTATGGCAGTTTGTCCAATAAAAGCAGACAGTTGGGCCAACACTAGAGCAAGGCGAGGAAAGGCTTTGTCAACTTGAGCTCCCTCGGTTTGAGTACCTGAAGAAATGTTTCTTCCTAAAAACGAAAGGAACTGAACCTCAAGTTCCCTAAAAAAATCTTGATATCCTTGTTGAACCCAATCAATTATTAACTCTCTTAGTTTATCTACAATCTCTAAGTTGTCATCTAGAATTTTGTGGATATCCTGAAATAATCGAGAGAAAGATTAAACATAAACTAAACAACACAAAACACAACTGATGTGAGTTTTTTAACAACGATATTATGTGTTTATACATGCATAAAGATGATCTTGTTTCTACGTGTCTAGGTACACCAATGTGTTTACCAGCAAAACGTTTCTGCCTCCGTCGAAAACTGCTTTGATGCTAGCATCTAAGGCAACTTCCAATGAGTACTCCTCTGCTCCACCCCGTTTCAGCACTTTTAAGAGGTGATCTACCAAACAGAAGCTAACTCAGATAATGGCTATTACACAAACTGTTTGTTAACTATTTTTGTGGCCAAATAAAATCAGCCAATATATATTAAACTTCAAACTTTATAAGACTAGAATCCCTGGCAACATAGCATTGTCCGTTCTGTGCTTATGATCGTTAACACAAACAGTCTAAGGATTTTATGTCTCCTTTCTCCCATAGTGTGACAATGTAAACATTTCAACTTTTACGCTTAAAATCAGATGTTTCGTATGAACTAACCTGAGATGTCTTGCGTTAGATGAGAAAATGCACTTCTAATATACAGCTTGACAGCATCCTTGGTAGCCTGGAAATGTTTTGGATGAAATTCCTTTTTTGAACTGGAACTTTCATTGGGATTGTATTGTGAAGAGAAAAAGAGAATGCTGACTTGAAAAGCAAAATTTATTGATTAAAATCAAAGTGGAGCTAAAACATTGATAGATGACCTCAAGGGAATGATTAGAGAGAGAGATATCCTCTAAGACTTCAACCAATCGGAGCACGTCATTCCAGATAACTCCTGTTCCCAAGTGAAATTACACATTTGAAGACAACAAAATCAGATCCAAAAACTTTGTTTATATTAATGTTAGCTTTGGAAATATTTCTTGAGAACACAATTATAGCGTTTTAAAAGCATGATATCATAGAAGATATCTCTTTTAATTAATTTGATTTAGCAAATATCTATACAGCTGCAATAAATGGAGATCATGACGAAATTTTCCTTAAAGTCTAATGCTTTATGCAAGATATCATTGAGTATACACTCTGTTGCAATAAATCATCAAATAGAATAGAAAAAACGCATTGCATATGTTGAGTTAAACATGTTGAGATTATTGAGGTTCCTGCTGTACTGTACACACTTTGATGAAGATGTGAAGATTTTATTAATACAACCTTGTAAAAACATGTCTTGTCTTGAAGATTAAAGACTAAAGACTTAGATGTTTAGAGAATTTATCTTGTCTTGAAGATTGAAGAGTAAAGACGGGTTTAGAAAATGTATTTTCATTATAAGTAGTTGCATAGATCAGAGTATATCTTCGCTGGGTTTCACTTTGATGATTTTATCTGATAAATGAATTTATAAAGTCACTTGAAACTACTTTTGAGCTTAATTTGGTAATAAGAAAATTTTAATTGATTAAAGAGATGATTTTAATATATTAAAATGTTCTTATCTATTTGATATAAAACATTTTAATTGATTAAATATTCATTTTGATTTATTAAAATTACTTAGAATCATGATCTGTTCTGAGGAGAAGTTTTTAATATATTAAAACTACTTTTTAGTAGATTAAACTTTTTTGTGCTTTCAAAAGGTTTAGACTAGTCTGTTTTAATTTGTTAAAACATAGTTTTAATGCATTAATTTCACTAGTAAGTGAAATTAACATATAATGAACCGTTTGAATCTATTAACTCTCTTACTCTGACTTATTATGATACAACTTTTGAGCAATTTTTTCTTAAATTCTTTGCAATCTTGAGAGAGAGAGAGAGAGAGAGAGAGAGAGAGTAATTTAGGGGCAGAAACGAGTTTAAATTAATCATTTTGAAAAAGTAAACTGAGTTCTTCTCACCAGAAACTATGTTGCTATGCACTGGTTTCTGTAATCAAGCAATATTGTTCCTTGTTTTTTGTTTATTGTATGTGTTTTTAGTTGTTTCTGAATAAATTTTTCACTGACAGCTCAGTAACATGGTGTTATTGGTGTCAAGAATAGATTTTGTAGGGTGCAAGAGTGGTGTTCTTGAGTGTGTTCTTGTGTATTAAGTGTTATAAACTTTTTGTTCAATGGAAACCTAGCTAATGTGGCTAGGCAAACTAAATGTAGCTCTGTGAAGAGTGAATTAGTATAAAAAAGTGTGTATGCAATTTTTCTCCTCTACTCAATTTAATTTTGTTTAGTGAACTATCTTATTTCTTCCTGTTTCTGCATTTTAATTGAATCAATCAGTTTTGTGTAACTTTTGTTCACGCATACAATAGCATAACTTGATATTTCTAGTTTGGTGATTAAGCAGCATTAATCTCTGATTTCAAATATCTGGAAAATGATAATCTTAAATCCTCTGGTCAAATTTAGTTTATAAACCTTTTCATTCTAAAATTAAAAGATTTTTAAAATTATGAAGGGAGTTCAATTCATCCCTTTTAAACTTGGCTATCTTTTTTAACAAAACAACTATCATTACACAAAATCAGTCCTACAGGAATCATAATAATTTTTGTATGATGGTTATAAAAAAATTAATAGGAATCGAAAAATGAAAACAAGTTTGTTCAGTTAATGTAAGAAACTACATTAACATATCAATGAGTGACGTAGTAACATAATCACACTACTTACTAAGAACACCAAGTAGATCTTCCGAACAAATCCGTGTCATTACATACGCGTCTATAGTTAGAAAGTACCTGAATAACAATTAAAATGTTAATTTGCATATAATGAAAATTTTATGTAATGTATTAAATTCGACAGTACTTTGCATTGTAACATAAAGATCCTAACTTGGTCAGTAGGTCTTGAGCAAGTTTAACTAATTGTTTTTCTGAATCTGGAAATATTACACGAAATGCGCGAATGGCCTCCACGAACTCGTTAATGGCTGCCTGTGTTAGGAAATAGGGACAGAACCGTACGCTGAATTCATCAGTCATCTAACCATAACTACCAAAGAAGATAATAATAGCATGAAGCAACACCCCTCCTTCACCCGATAATTATTTTTTAACAGACAGATTACAATGACTAAACCTTTGTCTCACTTAATTGCAGGATGGGTGACTCTATGAATTTAGTAAAATTCATCTTATAATAAAAATTACTCTCTACTCCCTTTCAAAATATTTGTCGCTTCAAAAGTTTTAGTTTGTTTTTACTACAAAACCAATAACTTGTTAGTTACTTTTTTGAAGTTTATCATTGTCATTTGGTATCTCAATTAATTGGAATAAGAGAGCAGTAATGGAATTAATACCAGGGTAATACAGTTCAAAGCATTGACCTTTATTTTTATCTTGAAATTGAGAATATTTACTGACATTCTTAAGCAATGTGCGAAGACTAAAATTATAAAAGAATTATTTTCAAACGAAGTTACTAATTCATTATGGCCTAATTTCTTAACAAGTAATTTGACAGCATCAATCCTGGATATTATGTCCTCTACTTAATCATTTTTAGCGACTGATATCCTTTTTCTGCACATGAATCAGCTATATTCCCAAATATTGTGACGAATTATATATTCTACAAGAATTTATTACCCAACATGACTATCTCATATCCCTGTGTCGCTTCACCAAACCATCTATATCTTACCATAGACGCTTTTCTAAAACACATAATCTTAATGTCGTTTGTGTGTTGTCACACCAAGGGGACGGATGACCTAAACAATGACCATTTAATAAGAGCTACATACAAGAGCCGCACACAACGTAGCATTTGAACAAAATCTTAACCGAACAAAGATAATAATAGTATAGCAGATAAAAACATGTATAAGATTTTGAAGAAAAGTGCATTAGACAAAGGATAATACTCTGAACTGCTTACCTCGTGAGCAGAGGGATACTCATTCTTCGTTACTTCAGGGGTAAACTGCACGTCTGTAAGCGAAAGCTCCAACTTCTCTAGTAGCTTTGTCTTCAAATAGTCCACCTGTTAATAAACTGAACTTATCATTCTATGGCCTGAATTAGTAACACATAGGATAACACTAACGAGGTTATTTCTCTCCAGAGAATGGGACAGCAGTATTAGAGAAAACGAGACATGTTCGGTCCCTGCAACTCTCACAAAATGGAAGAAAAAATGGATTTTTACACAAGAATATAATTTTCCCGTTTATTGCAAGTATTGAAAAATAAACAAAACCTCAACAGATAACACGGTACAAAATGTTTTAAGGAAAAGAGAATAGTACAGACAGGAAAATTCAACTGTTTCAAGAGAACTGCAGCCTCGGCTCTCACTTGCATTGATTCAGAATCAGAAAATACTTTTCCCTGGTTAGAGAAAAAAATGTCAAATTATGAAGTAAAACTTCTCAAAACATAATAACCATCAGTTGTTTATTCTATTAAGCATACTATTAGAGACTTTGAGTTCACTGCACTCCTTAGCTCTTAGATCATGTTTAGAAGATTGGTTTAAATAGGAAGGATAAAACAAGCTAATCTAATATAATCTAATCTAACCCAATGTTATCATGAGTTTCTTATTCAAATTCTATCTAACAATGGGCATGTACCAAGCTGAAGATAAAATGTATAAAAATGTAAAAGAACTATACCTGCAAATTTTTTACTATGATAGCCATTGCTTCTTCAGATGCTCGCTTACAATCTTGGAATGATGAATCTCCATAGGCCTAGTAAAGAGGGAAAAAGGAAAAGAAAGATATCTCATCTGAGGCCTATCTTTTACATTATATGAAAATAATCTGTCCGAGTGTGTGAGGTAAAGGTGTATAAAACCGTAGAAGCAGCCAAACAGGTTGAATCATTAATAATATCAGCCAAACAGGACCTTAAAAATTGGCATTGCACCGATGTAGAACCTGACTGCATCTGCATAGGCCTCAGCCTTGATGCACTTGCCTAATCTATCAGGTAGGTCATATATGAACTGCTCATCCACAACGAAGAAAATTGTGTAAAACATAACCTTCGCGAATAAGGAAAAAGTATATGAATTCCATCAAAAACTTTGCGAGGCAGAGTCATAACTTTGATACCTGAATTTTACGAAGAAGATTGCACGTCCGATGCATTTTCTCTATATGCTCCCTATTTTCGCACAGAGAAGTGTTAACGCTGACACTCCTTGATTGTACAGACATTATCTGCACCGGGAAAAAAACGTGGAATACTCATGAATTCTTGTACATCTTTTTTTTTCTTGACAGCAAGAAAGTTCGAGGAGTGAAAAGTGAAAACAATAAATCTCAAAACGGATTAAGGATATGTTTGAATATAATTTAGAAACTCAAAAACTCTTTTAGTTTCATATTCGATCAATCAATCTATTAATAAATTTGTAAATGCTTACCTTCTCAAGAAGCTGTTCCATATTTTCCTCCATCCCTAAAATATTACTCTGCATCCTGTTTGACAAGAAAACTACTCTGGTCTTCTTTTCTCCAAAGTAAATCGTACGTTAAAAAAAAATCACACGCACACATATATATAGCAAGACGAACGTTATAAGATAGAACAAATTTTCACAATACAGTGTAACAAAGACTCTACCTCTTTATAGTATCTGTTGCGCAGATAAACTTATTATAATTCTCGTAGACGAGCATTTGCAAGTCAGTATCTAGATTCTTTATTTCAGCTACCATTTCAACGTGCTTCTGGAGTAGACCTTCCAAATTGCACTTTCGCGCCTTCAAAGCGATTGTTTAAATGTCAACAGATCACAGTCGCATTCATCAGCGTAAACGAGAGTATAATGCCATTCAATCTCGAAAAATAGAAAAGAATAACTACATGTACCATGATTTTCATGTACTGATCAGGTTGGAAGGAAGAGGAATTGATGTCATCTGGTGGAATGTGTTTGGAAAAAGGATTGTTGGAGGACCCTGAAGGGATTGGAGAGTAGAAACTGGCAAGCAGATCTCTCGTTCTTCTTGCTTTCTCGTCCAATAGTGTCTCGTCGATATCCATGGCTTCTTTTTTGTGCCTTGTTGGTAGAATCGGAGTGAGACGGTGAACGCTTCTCCTTCAATCTTCGAATTAATAAGGGAACGACGAATGAAACGTTGTCGTCTTTATCGGAATAGCTGTTCCTTGCATAATTTGCATCCAATGCATGCTGTAGAGACTTTTTCAGTTATGGTTCTGTAACATTATTCACTGCGCCCTCTCCAAACGTCGAGAATTTCAGATTCCCATATGCTGTAGTAATGGATCTTTTTTCCTTGTTTTTTTTTTATATATATATAAACATGATAAAAATATGATTTAAAATTAGAGGATTAAAAATATTGGGCAAGTAAATATTTTGCCTATAATTCCTGGCATGACTTCTAGTCCGATCAATTTGTCTGTCCGTCATACATTTATTTATACGTAATTAAAAGCTCTTAAAAAAAATCTCTAATGTAAAATAATGGTGAATATTTTTTAGGTGTTTTAAAAAAAAAATACAAGCAAGTTTAAGTTTGTTTACGAATAAGAATCAATTAAAAATACGTGATAGTCTATTCAAAACATCCTTTTCATTTTATTTAAATTTTAAATTCTGTACAACTTATTATTTTGAAAAGGTTAAGCAAATATGACAAAAACTAACTGAGGAATGTCTTTTAAATGAGACTTTAAAAAAATTGTAATAAAACAACTATTATTTATTAGGTGAAGTAAAAAGCAGTAAGCAAACGTTTTTTACCATAAACCTAAAAGAATCACACATCTATACAGGGAAAATTATTAATCACTAAATAAATTAAAATATCCCTTACGTTGTGGTCGGATGGAACATTTTAACAATGCTTAGAAATTGAAATGTTTTGTATTTGAATTGCTTGTAATTAAATTTCATTCATTTTTTAAATAATTTGTTTGGATAAGGAAATTAAAATACCTTACATTTCAATTTCTTGTTTGAAAAAAAAAAATTGAATTTATTGTGAGATAAAATTTAATTTTAACAATATTTATTTTACGCTTAATTATGCTTTCAGTACATGATAAATTTGAAAACATGCTTGACAACCCAGATGGGTCGGGCAGACCCAACTACGCAACCGAATTGGTTAGACCTGATGACCCACCCGAGCTGGACCGACTGGGAAGCCCAAACAGGCTGGGTGGCCCGATGATCTAAAGGCCTGACGGCCCATACTACACGATTGTGCCGTCAAGTTCGTCAATATGGCCCGGTCCAACCTGTCTAGGTCATTGGCCTAATGCTCTAGACGGGTCCAACGACCCGAACGAGCCCGACGATCAAGACGGGCCCAACGATTTGGACAGACCGAAGACCTGGACGGGCCCGATGACCTGGATGAGCCCGACAATCCGGACGGGGCCGAATACCTGGATGGGTCCGAATACCCGGATGAGTCCAAATACTCGGACGGGTTTGACGACCCGAACGAGCCCGAAGACCCGAACGAGTCCAACGACTAGGATAGACCCGAGAAATCGGATGGGCCCGACGAATTGCACACGTCTAACGACCCGGACAGGCCCGACAACTCGTACGGGCCATTTCAAACCGTCAGGCCGGTCCGGATAGTCAGGCACGTACGAGTCGTCGGGCCCGTCTGGATCGTCGGGATCGTTCGTGTCATCGGGCCCGTCTAGGTCATCGTTCATGTCCGATTATCGGGCTCGTCTGGGTCGTCAGGCCTATCTGAGTCGTCGGGCCTGTCTAGGTCGTCGCGCCCTTCCAGGTTGTCGCGCCCGTCTGGGTCGTCAGGCCTGTCCGGGTCGTCGGGCTCGTCCGGGTTGTCGGGCCTGTCCGCATCGTCCCGCACTTCCAGATCATCGGGCATGTCTGAGTCGTCGGGCTCGTTTGGGTCGTCGGGCCCGTCCAGGTCGTCGGGCTCGTCCGGGTTGTCTGGCTCGTCTAGGTCGTTAGGCATGTCTGGGTCATCGGGCCTGTCTGGATCGTCAGGCCCGTTTGGGTCGTCATACTTGTTTGGGTCATCGGACCCGTTTGGGTCAACGGGCACGTCCGGGTCGTCGGGCTTGTCCGGGTCGTCGGGCCCGTTCGGGTCGTCAGGCACGTTCGGATCGTCGGGCCCGTTTGGGTCATCAGGCACGTTCGGGTTGTCGGGCCCGTCCGGGTCGTCGGGCATGTCTGCATCGTCGTGCCCATCTAGATCGTCTAGAATGTAAGGTTGAGTGAGAAGAATTTCAAATTTCACCTATTTTGAGGGTATTTGAATTTCTACTAATTTAGCTAATTGAAATCTTTCAAAAAAATGCTTATATTTGAAATGCTTTTTAATTTCTCTATCCAAACAAAGCATTTCATTACATAGAAATCTAAATTCTTCAAAAAAATGAATTGCTTCATTAAAATAGTCTATCCAAACACACTCTTAAGATTGATGTTGAAATATACGAACAAAGATTAAAGAAGAAAACGTTCATCTGAACCAATTTACAAATTCATGTGTATGGATATAAATTTATTTAGATATAAAAAACATAACAATATATATAGACCTAGAATTAATATATAGGTGGGGTTTGCGAATGTACGTGTTTAAAAAACTTAAAATAGAGAATGGTGTTATATTAATAATTCTTTTAAAAATATAAAAAATAAGTTAAAGCATAAAAGAAGGACAAAAATAATTCGAGTGTTCTTTAAAACCTCTTTTCTATTTTCACATGTCAACAAATGGTATACATGTGACAACATCATATAAATAAATATTTATTATGAGAATTATATTTATTTATTAATAAAGTTTAAGGTAAAAATAATTTAAAATTTGAAATAATAACAAAATTAAATTTTATATAAAAAATTTAAAATTTAAAAACATATTATAATTTATTGTAATAGCATGATTTGATTGTATGCGAAGATTAAAATATTTATACAAAAAAATTATTATATTTTAAATCCATTTATTGCAAACTTTTCCGCAAACCTTAGTCCCATAATTTATGTAAGAGTAATACTTCACTTCAAATGACTTATCTAATACGAAATTATTATGGAAAGTCAAAATGGTAATGCTTTTTACATATAAATGCTTTTACATATATTATATATGTATCCCTACAAACAATAATCATCCAATGCAACTGTACTTTTGATTAGCTGTTTCATACCATTATTGAAACATATACTATATAGTAAACAAAATAATTAATGAATTAGTTAACAAAATAATTAATGAATTAGTTATTAAAATAATTAATGAATTAGTTATTGATTTTCAATTCAAGTTGTTGATATCATCCACGACATAAATCAATGTGACACAAATTATTAAAGGCTGAAAAAAAATTCAACCTCTTCCTCCAAATTCACAACAAAGAATTACAAGATAACATTACATTATTTGTTGAGTTAAATATATTTTTAACCATTTATTTTAAACGCAAAATTAGAATAAATATTTGTCTGAAATTTTGATATATCTTGATCTTAAATTTAAAATATAATTCTTTTAGTCAAATAATAGTAATTATTTTTTACATGTAAAATGCATCTCTCATTTAAATTATTTATATCATTCAACATATTATTGTTCAAATACACGTTTGGAAATATGTTTGACACATCAATAAGATTAAACATAATTATATTAAAATCATTATATTCATTTATTTTTAAAATTTGAAAAACTTTGATACAAAGATATATCAATTTGATAAATTAAAAAAATATAAAGACATATTTAACCTTAAAATAAATTTACAAGTCTAAAGCCAATTTATAATTATATTTTTTAATTCCAATCATATGTCTCATCTTTGTCCTTGTTTAGTTTTTTTTATCAAATAGTATAATTTTTTTCTCAAAATTATATATCTAGACATATTTTAAAAATATTACCAAAATAATGAAACATGTCAAGTTAGGTTCAAAGAACAAAATTTAAAACAATAATTCCGTATTCAAAAGATGAGACTTATACTTTTATACAAACTTAATTTGTTATTTTTTTTATGTGAAAATGTGACTTATTTTAAAATTTTTAGATAATTTTGTTTTTAAATATTTACAAATTTTATTTTTTTAACAAATAAATATATGTATTTTTAGTTTTAATTTCTTAATAAAATTAAAGAAAAAATTAGGTTATTATTGTTATATGAATTTAACAATAATAACCTAATTAATTTAATTTTTTATTAAAATGAGACTTAATCAAGAAAAAAAAATACTTAAACTATTTTAATCAGAATGAAAAGACCAATGTAACCTTTTTATTATTATTTATTTTACATTTTATTAGTTTTATCTTATTTTTCTTCATTTTCTGAAAAAATGGAAAATATGGCAAAAAATTGGTTCCGTTCAACTGAATTTCGATCTGTTTTTCAGGTACCAAGGTGCAAGGTCAGAATTCATCTTTCCCGATGACGAATTTCGACTATAAGGTCTATTTGAATAATATGATTTGTAGGTATATTTTAATAATTTTAAAAAGAAGAAGTTAACGTTAAAAAAGGTTTCCAATATTATAGTATTTTTTAAGAAATTATTGATTTTCGATAAAGTAACGTAGAAATATATATATCAAAGTTTTTGTTTCTTTAGTGAAAGTTGAATTAATACTCACTATTTTTTTTAATTTTAAAATTAGAAATTTCTATTTTAAAAAGAAAAGAATCATACAAAAAAGAGAGACTGAAATTGCATTTTAATATTAATTTAACGGTTTAAAAAATTAAAACAGTGTTTTCCAGTAATAAAATTTTAATATACATACTTTAAATTGAAAGTATTACTTATAATACTTGTAAAATTATGAAATTTGGTTTTATTTGTTGTAAATATTCTTTTGATGCTGTAAAAATTTTAAATTTAACTATATAAAAATAAAAATTATCCCTTGCATAGAACAAATTAAAATCCTCTAACTGATTATAAAATAATTTAACTACTAAAGACATAATAACTAAGGTAACTTAATTTTATTTAGTTATTGTTATTACCGTCTACCCGTATTTCAACTATCTACCGCAACAAAAAGAAGAGGTAAAAGTTGCACAGGATTTTACGGTGGAACAACTGTCGTCATTGCATGCGCAAGCAATGAGGCTCCTCTCAGGCACCCGGAAATTGGCATTCATTGAAATTTTCCTTTTCTAATAATTAAACACTGCCGACCCTTCGCTCTTTTTTCTATAAAAACTAACCTCACCTTCAATTATCACCTTCTTTATCATAACCCTTTTCACACATTTTTCTTCTGTCCCCCATTTCTCTTTCGCCAACAACCTCTCATTCGCCGGTTTCCCCCATTTGTTTCATTTTGTCTTATCTCGTTTCAGAAATTCAATTAGTCCCTCCGGAGCAGATCTGTCTCAGATCTAGGGTTTTCTTGCCCCAAATCAGGACTCGCTTGAGTTTCAATTGTGTTATGAGAGTATAGGCCTTCTGCAAAACACACCAATGTTTTCCGAATTTTTATGACACACGCTATGCGTCGAATTCGTCTGCTGCACTCGTTCTCCGTTGTGTTTCTGTACTGGTTCTATGTTTTCTCATGAACTCTCTCTCAAATCCGTGATTAATTAGATCCGTCTCCGTTGTTAATTACTGTTCTATTATTCCAACAATTAATTAGATCTGTAATTCCTATTTCCGTCAGCTTTCATTTTTATTTTTTTTTAATTTTGTTCTGTCATCAAATCAAATCCCATCTCCTTGTCGGAAATGGCATCGATTCAACGTTCGGCGACGAGCTCTGGATCTGAAGCAGGAGATCCGCAAATCGACGAGAGAAAGCGGAAGAGGATGCTGTCGAACCGCGAATCCGCGCGGCGATCGCGGATGAGGAAGCAGAAACAGCTGGAGGATTTGACCGATGAGGTTAGCAAATTGCAAGGCGCGAACAAGAAGCTTGTCGAGAACATAAAGACCAAGGAAGAAGCGTGCGCTGAGACCGAAGCCGCAAACAGCATTCTGAGGGCTCAGACCCTGGAACTGACCGAACGATTGCGCTTCTTGAACTCTATCCTTGAAATCGCTGAAGAGGTCGGAGGTCTATCCGTTGAGATTCCCGATATTCCAGATCCTCTCCTCAAGCCGTGGCAAATTCCTCATCCGACGCAACCGATTATGGCCACGGCAAATATGTTTCTGCGTTGATCCATTTCATCCCCGTGGATTTTATGTTTATTAGTTTAATTAATTAATTAGGGTTATTAGCGTCGTAATATTTGTCATGTGCATTATTAGTGCCTGTATTAGTGTTATGTGATGTTATGTGTTGTGTCGTTTTGCGTCAAAATCGTGTGGTCCAGTATGCATTGGATTCCTGAGATGAACGTGAGGTACAGGGTGTGTAGATGGTTAGCAGCGGCAGTGTCCCTTGTCCCTTTGCGCGACTTGTAATCATTTTTAATGGTGGCTGTTTTATTTCATGATTAAAATGTTATCGCTTTATCCTCAGCATTAGCGGAAAGTCGCTTGTTATTATCTAATAAAGAATTATAATGCATGATAAGTACGGATTCTTAAAAGAATGTAGAAATTTGTAATAATTATTTTAAAAAAATATTTTTAAGATAGTTTTCAACCAACTGTTATTGAAAAATTTGTGTTCACGATTGTTTAAAATTAAACTCAGGATAGAATTCATTCACACTAGCCTTAAAAGATCTTTGAATAAAATATAATTTCTTTTATCTTAATTTAATTTATATCAATTTTTAAAAAAATATGATTTAGATATAAAGTAATTTAATTTTACAAAAATATTTGTAACTGTTTCTGTGTAGAATTTTCTCCTTTAGACGGTCTCCTTGCTTATTTATATGCTTTTATAATGAAGTTAGTGGCGCAAAAATTATTTATTTCTAAATTTGGAACAACTATATCCATGTTACTGAGCAGTCGTTATTAAATTGCTCACTTCAGAACAGGTGTATGCCCTTTTTCAATTTTTGGATAATTTACTTATATTTATATATTTTTCTCCTTTGATTTAACGCTGCCCATTTGGATAAATGTCCGCCACAACAATTTCATGTCATCTCAATGCATTATGTGACAACTTATCCAAAACACGATGGGACAATGAATAAAATGGATGAGATTAGACTTGGGGTTAATCTTGATTGTGGTTAGTACTTTATAAACTTATGGACTTTATACGTACACGTTAAGTAATATGATGAAGTTGAAGGGAAAATAACTTTAAAAACATTTCAAACTTTGAATTTTCCAATACATACAATCGACTTTCTAGTTCTTGTATTGCTACTAAGACATCTCTCAAGTTTCCTTTATCAAGATTTGTTGAATGGTATGTTATCCATCTCTTGAATTTCTATAGCTTTTTATTCTGACAGCTTTTATTGTAGTTTTCATGTTTACTATTTTTGTAATTAGTGCAAATGTTTTAATTCTTTTTCTCTCTGTCATATTTTTAGAAAGAATTTGTGTTAGTAGGAATACAACTCGTAACGGTGCATCATTTTCTAAAATTTTAATATATTATCGTTAAATTAAATAAAATTGAATATTATTCCTTTTTAGAATTTTTTTGTTATATTTTAAAAGGTTAAGTATAATTTTAGTCCATGAATTTTGACAAAACATTAAAATTTGATCATGTTTAAAATTTTGATATATTTTGGTCATAAATTTAAAAAATGAACGAACGTAGTCATCTTAACCCAAAATTATGTTAACTTTTTTTGACGTGTCGAACGTAGTCATTTTAACCCAATTATGTTAACTTTTTTTGACGTGTCGAACGTGTTTCATATTAGTATTGGAGTTATTTACACCATTTGACACATTCATGGTTCCATATATTATCTCTTATATCTTATATTTTATATGTTATATCTATCTTATCTATTATCTTTTATCTTTTATCTATTATATTATTTAGTATCTCTTATCTCATACCTGTCAACACCCAATTTCGTCCGGGTGAATAAAAAAGAAATAAAAAATGATTTTTAGTTAATTGTAAATAAAAAATGGTTAAATAAAATATTCTTCAAAGATTTTCAAATTTTAATTTTAGCAAAAAAAAGACAAAAAAGAGAGAGACAAAACAAAGAAAAAAAAATAAGGAAGAGCCAAATTTGTTTTTAATTATCACACTCTTTCTCATGAGTCCAATAACACAAGATATTTTCACACATATTCTTTTGATTTTTCCACCCTTTGTTCATGAAATAATGATATGACTCTAATAATTAAAAACAATGTCTCTTCTAACGATTACAATCAATATTACTGATTATGATTGATATTGTATCTTTTCGTGAGTCTAATAACCCAAGATATTTTCATCTATATTCTTTGATTTTCTACCCTTTGTTCATGAAATAGTGATATGATTCTAATAATTTGAAGCAACATCTCTTCTAACAATTAGAATCAATATTACTGATGATGATTGATATTGTGCCATGATTTGTTGTGATTTGATTATGGTAATGTATTGTTATACATTGGTATTATAATGCAATGTGTGGATATAAATACACAGTTTGTAATATGAAAAGGAATAAAAAATAATAATCTCAACGCTTCTGCAATTTTTTCACATTCCCACTCACACATACACACGTCCTTTTTATCCCTCTTTTGAAATAATAAAAAAAAACATATTAAAGGAGGTAGTAAAAAAGAAAAAAAAAAGAGAGAGAGGAGAAGAGGTAATTGTAATGTAAATTAAAAGAAAGTGAGATTGATACAAAAGAAGAAGAATTCAAGAGTTTGCAAGGTACTCGCTTTTATTTATTTATTTATTTATTTATTAAATTCACAAATTTTATTATATTTTGTTTTAATATTATACATGCGTTTTTTTCCACTTTTTTACGCATAATTTTCGCATTTAATGTTGAGGACATTATTTTCTATTATTCACAAATATTTTACTCTAAAAATCATCAAAAAAAATATTATTTCTTTTAGAGTTGGTCTGAGCATCGCATGACACTCATTTTTAATATATATATATATATATATATATATATATAACAAAAAAAAATTGTTTATTTTTTATGTCTTTCCGGTCGTTCGCGTCGCATGACACTTATTTTTAAATAATTAAAAATATTAAAAATGTATAAAAAAGTTTTCAAAATTAAAAAAAAAATGAAAAACCAAATATTTATTCAAATAGTTTTTTCATAATGAACTATGTAACATTGATTCTCCATTATAAATGGATATACTACGTAGGAGTGAGGATTAATAAAAAATATTTTTGTTTCTTTTCTACATTCTTTTATTGTTGTTTTTTTTAATAAACATTTCGAAAAAACCCACATCCTTGTGGATTGTTAATACCTTCCCCAAGGGTAACCAACTCTCAGACCCAAAATCTAGGTTTTTGCAAACTCTATCTTATCTTTTTGATTTTTTCATACTTTATCAGAATAAACTATGATGATGACTCCAAATTCAGTTTTTAAAAATTTTATTTTTAATTGGTCATCCCGTCGTGATTTCGATTGCAACAATATCTTTTATTTCTTATCTCTTCTTATCTCTTGTGTCTTAACTCTTCTCTCTTATTAGTTACCAATTATCACTTATCACATATCACTTATCATTTATCACTTATCACTTATCATTTATCACTTATCACATATTACCTATAACTTATCACTTATCACTTATCCCTTATCCCTTGTCCCTTATCCCTTATCATTTATCCATTACCTCTTATCACTTATCCTTTATCGCTTATCGTTTATCCTTTATCGCTTATCGTTTATCCCTTATCGCTTATCGCTTATCACTTATCCTTTATCACTTATCAGTTAGCAGTAATCACTTATCATTTATCACTTATTACTTATCACTTGTCATTTATCATTATCACTTACCTCTTATCGCTTATCTCTTATCAATTGTCACTTATTTCTTATCGTGTATCGCTTATCACTTATCCTTTGTCATTTATTTCTTATCTCTTATCTCTTATCTATTTTCTCATATCACTTAACCTTGTCGGGTGCCTTGAAACCAAAATAATATTTATGATCTTTCTTATCTCCTATCTTTTATCTTGTATCTATTATCTCATATCTCGTATATCTTATATCTCATGTCTTATCTCTTATGTTTTATGTTTTATCTGTTATTTGTTATTTATGGTCTCTTATGTCTTATCTCTCATCTCTCATCTCTTATATATTATATCTTATCTCTTGTATTTTATCTCTTGTCTCATATCTCTTATCTCATATATCATATCTCTTATCTTTCAACATACTCAATTTTATTCAGGTGAATAAAAAAGGTTAAAATACCTTTTTGGTTCCAATTTTCGTCAAGTTTTTTCAAATAAGTCCTAATTTTGGTTTTGTGTTCAAATAGGTCATAATTTTCGTCAATTTTGTTCAATTAGGTCCTTTTTTGCTAACACCGTTTAAATCATTAATGACCATGAACAGTGACTGCCACATGTCACTTTGTGTTTTTTTTTAAAGTTTTTTTAATTTTTTTTAAATGTACATGTGTCAACCCAGAAGCGTGCCACGTGTCATTTTGTGGTTTTTTTGAATTTTTTTGATTTGATTTTGATTTTTTTTGATTTTTTTTTTAAATGTCCACGTGTCAACCCAGTAGTGTGCCACATGTGAATTTTAATATAAAAATTAAATTTGGTTTTAATTTGGAGAGGGACCAAATTGGTTAATGTTAACAAAAATTGGGACCTAATTGAACAAAAATAACAAATATAGGAACCAAATTGAATTTAGA
>Ga0214542_1001739_pt1 | contig 45055 bp, 18 predicted proteins | sample CNSS1metaG_FD_160096 | JGI IMG/M metagenome (GOLD analysis project Ga0214542, IMG submission 160096) | Root nodule microbial communities from cowpea collected in UCLA plant growth center, Los Angeles, California, USA - CNSS1 | ecosystem: Host-associated > Plants > Roots > Nodule | place: USA... | reverse complement strand
AATACAGAAGGATAGGAATATCCAACTGCCCAGAGCCAAGCTCCTAAGAAGCAACCACAATGGTCCTCCTCCAAAATGACCATACCCTTTTTCCCTTTCTTCTCTCTCTTCTAACCAACTTATTCTTTCTAGTGTGCCACGTCATTCTTCCTAGACCGTTTCCTCTCATACACCCTGCCCCACCTATTCTTAGCATTCTCTTCTTGGATCATGGGCTCTTTAAACCCAATTGTATTTGGGTCTGTATCAAACTCTGTGTATAGAACTTTCAGTACATATAGTTGTTTTCTTTTTGTTCTTATCCTTGTGTTTTTTTGTTATTGTTGTTCATACCCAACACTAATAAAACCATGTTTTGTAACATATGCTTTGTTTGATGCAAATCTGGTTGGAAATCCAAGTGTGAGTCTAAGTCTTATATTGGATAAAGATAAAAAAGTTGAGCATCTTATAAGAAAAAGGACCTATAAACCCATTATCTTAGAGGTTTTAGGTCAGAGGTAGTGTCATAGGTCTGATTCGTGTCTAATTGATATTGTATCTCTCAAATGAATTCTCTCAGAAAAGACTGATCAATATATGAAGAGTCACTCTGATGATTAAGTCAACTGAATAGAAACAAGATGAGCATGCACATCCACTACACACATCATCTCTAAAACCAGATGTTTTCTCTCTCAGGAAACCCTGCCAGTGACATAGTTGACATCATAAACAAGAATCGAACGGATCAGAAGCTTCCCCACTTGAATGACAGCCCTGGTTTAGGGTGCATGGCCTTACAATACGTTGAACTATGCAAAGGAAACTGCAGTGATAACAATGCTGTAAACTGCAAACCCCCTGAAGATGATTTCACTGAAGTGTTTGCTCCCAACTGTGGCGTAGAGCTTCCTACTTTTGGCACCATAACTGGCCACATTGTTGGTTGTCAAAGAGAGTATCTTGAGCCATCTCTGGCATTCTCTCAAGTTCTCATCAAAGATAATAACACTGTGTCTGTTCTGAAGAACAAAACACACACTGAGGTTGGAGTTGGTCTTGTTGGACTCCATAAAGGACCTTTCTTTTGGTGTGTTTTGTTCAGCGATGGACAGACAAACTCCACGTTTATGCTTGAAAATCGTGGTGCAGGAATCCAGCAGAAAAAAGGGTGTTATAGTGGGAGCAGTACTTCATGCAGTGGGGGACACAGAAGGAGTTTTGCACTTTTTAACATATTTTTCATGTGTTGTGTGTCCATTTTGTTGGTGTTTGCACTTTTGTGATCAGTTTACAGTAATGCTAGATCTTCACTTGACAATTCTTGAGTTGGTTTTCTTTATTTTGTTCAGCTTCTTTTACTTTGTTTAGTGTGTGTGATGCTTCATTTGGGGTTTTATGTTTCATGAATTAATACTAAATATATTAACTGTGAAGAATTATAGTGTAGAGCCGAGTCTCATGAGGAGAGATGAGTGAGGCAAATAATATATAACGATTTTTTTTTACAAACTTATTATTTAAAGTTTTGAATAAAAGATGAACGAAATATTTATTATGCATATACAAGTATATTTGTATAATTTAAAAGTGTATTTTACATCCTCTCGTTATAGATCAGGGCTTCTCCTTTAATCTTTTGTGTGGATGTTCTGTTGTATTTGTTCAGTGTTTATCCATTTTCTCTTAGATTTACAATCAATCAGTTTTATATACAAATTGATCTGTATGAACGTGTGGGGAAACCTGAAAAAAATTGGGATCTTGATTATTGGATTATTTTGAGTCTGACTATATTTTGAATCTGACGATAATAATATGATTTGAGTCGGGTATTTATATATATTTTAGATCTGAAAATAATAATATAATTTGAGCCGATGAGTACAAAATATATTTTCGATTCTAAAATAATTTAAATTACGTAATATAAAATTGTATTATAAATTATATAAGAAGAAAGGAATCATAGGGCCTAATTTTTATAAACCCTAACGGTAGATGGTTAATGTCATAGTATTTTTTCACGACAAAAAAAAATATTACGATTAGTTTTAGAAAGTAGAAGTAAAGGAAAGGATGAAAGAAAAAAAAAAACTAGAAAATAAGATATTTTTATTAAAAAAATTGTAGGATAAAGAATATCTTTTTTAAAATAATAAAGTATCACAATCCTTTATATATAGGCCATATATAATAAATTGTCAGTACTTTGGTTCATGTTTTCATCATAATTTCTAAAATGAAGAGTTCATTATTTATTTGTCAAAGCTATTATTTATTTATCTAACAAAGCTATCTCGACTACATTTTTAGCTCTATTTTTTTTTACTTATAAGAGATAATTAGTATAACTTTAGGGGAAGATTTATTATAAAATAAATGTTGAAAAAAATAGATATATCTTTCTCAGAGTTGAATTTTAATGGATCAAATAGCTTACTGAATAAAAATAATACGTCTTACTAAGTTAATAAAAATAATAGGCCTTACTAAGTTGATGAGATCATTGTAGAATCTGTATATTAAGATAGTAAGAAAAAAAAAATTGAAAAAAAGAAAAGAAAAGAAGAAGATGTATATTAAAAAGAGGAAAAATTATAAGAGTGATGACACGAAAATAAAAACAAGAATTGTCAAAAAAAAATCTTTCTTAATTAATTTTACTGATGATTTATCTAAAAATTAATTTCTAAGTAAATTTATAGTCAATATACAAATTCTGATAAAATTTTAAAAATTAACAAAGACATTAAATTTCTTTAAAATTAATTTTTTATCATTTTCAATACAACAAATCTTAATGAAATATCTATCCATATATTTAAAAAAAAAGTCACATATTTTAACAATTTATATAAAAATCAATATAATTTTTCAATGTAGTGTACCCAACCACTTGTGCATAATAAATGAATGATAAGGCAGTGCATATCTTAGTCAAAAAATGTCATAAGTATCCAATGCACATAGTGTATGCCCTGTTTGGATCAATTGGAAAAATGAAAAGCTCGTTTGTGAAGGGAAAAATCAATGAAAATTTGTGTTTAATATTTACAATGGTAAAACTTTATTGGATTATGATCATAATATCGTACTCTAATTTAATATAACAAATTACAATAGAAAAAAAAAAGCAAATATGACACAATTAGAGCTTGTTAATTTTAAGGTGAAAAACATTTATGGATTACAAAATAATAAGTGATACTGGTTAAAGATATGGAAATTTTACATTTTTAATATTATATTTATGTTTATATGTTTTATAGTAAAATTTAATCACTTTTAAATGTATATTAAGGTTTAATAATAATTATTTTAAATTATAGTTTTCAACTTAAATGACCTATAATAATTATTTTTATCTTTCTTTTATCATTTAAATGTTAATTAGAATTAATCCATAAGCTTAAATCGAGATAAATTAGATTGAAAATTGAATTGAGTCCATTTAAACTAAAAATTAAATCAAATTAGTACAAACCGAAAGTTAAGACGAGTAAATTAAGATTGAAGATCGAATCAAACCAATTGTAGATAATTTTTTAATTGAAAAATTATTAAATTTAAAAAGTAATTAAATTAAATTAAAAAGAAAACTGCCATTTTTAAAAGTAATTGATGAAATAATTATTTTAATTTAAGAAACTTATATTTAAAAGATAAAGTTGTAAAAGAAATGTAAATATCAAGAAGGTATCTATATATATATATTAAATAGCAAGTCTAAAATATTCTCCCCTGACTTTTATAATTTGTCGTTGGCATAATTTATGCACACTGTCGTAAACCGCATAAGCAGTTATTACTTGGCCAACATTAATTTATTATTACTATTATTATTTTATACAGTCTCATCAATATCAAACTTAGAACACCGTTTGCTTTAAATGGAGGCTTTTAATTATAGAATTTACTAATACTATTCATAAACGGTCATTTTCATTATTATTCTTTTGTCTGCAAGAAAAAAAATATATTATATATACAAAAACACATTAGGTTGTTTCAACTTGTTTACAAAAAGTTTTATTTTTGTAACAATAAAATATTAATTATATATGTGGTGAAGAACACAAATTATGATAATTTGATAGTTTCTAACTCTTCTTTTCTTCATAATTATAAAAATATTCGATAAAATTAAATGTTTTGATACGATAAAAATAACAATATGATCATAAAATTAAAAAATCTTACATAATTATAAGTTAGTTAGACATAGAAATGACAAATGAATTCTTTTAATGTCTGAATTTGTTTTCATTTTAATAAAATATTTTTACATTGTCCTTGTGTCAAAAATCAATTTGTCTCTCTTATAAGGTTTTTCCTTGTATTTATAAAAAGATTGGTTACACTACATTACTTCAGGGCTGATTTAAGGCTAAAGCAAGTGAAACACATGTCTTCAGGAAAAAAAACTTCAAAATTTATTTTTATTAATAATATTTCTTGGAAAAAAAACTTCAAAATTTATTTCTATTAATAATATTTCTCTATTAAATTAATTATAAAATTATGTTTAAAGGGTAAAACAAGTGAAACACTCACTTTAGGCTTCTAGAAAATGAAGGTCTCAAAATTTCTTTTTACGATTAATATTTCTCTATTAAATTAATTATAAAATTATGTTTAAGAAAATAGACCTCAAAATATTTTTTGGTACTAACATACCTTTATTAAATTAATTATAAAATTATGTTTAAGAAAAAGAAGGTCTCAAAAAAATATATTTTATTACTAATATAACTCTATTAAATTAATAATAAATTTGTTTAAAAATAAAATAAAATATAAATAAATTATTATTTATGTATATTAATTTTTATTAATATTAAAAATAATAATTGTGAGACCCTTTTTTTGCATTCTTTCTTTCTCTCCTTTGCCAAGTACACAGAACTCACACTCTTGCTAAAAAAAAACCCACTCTTGCTTTTTACTTCTTTTTCTCTCCACCACTCTCTAATAGTTGCACCTTGATCATCCTCTATCTAAACCCTTTCCCTTGGTTTGCAATCAGATTCTAGAAGAGCAACTCCAATAGAGCTCTCTACTACTCCCTCTCCTAACTCCTTTCCCTTAGGTTGAATTGAGGTTTCTGCCTTTGCTAGTTGAAGTTGATTTCACAAAGCTCAAAATCAGTAGAAAGGTAAGGGAAGCTAACTGTTTTGCTTGAATTTCGTATAGAAATCATTCTGATGACTTTGAATTGCATGATTGAGTGTTGTATGAGATCTTGAACTATGTAATTGGGTGTATGATTGGTTTGTGCAAGATTTCTAGGCTTCTGCATGTGAGAACAGATTGGGAATCTGGTGTTTTTGCCTAAGCGAGCAGCTCTCACCTAAGCGAAAATACCAGAAACTCACCCTTGTCACTGCACTAGATCTCGCCTAGGCAAGCCAATTTCGCTTGAGCGAGAGACACTCTTGTCTAAGCGAGACAGCTTAGCCTGAGCGAGAATTCATCCAGAGTTTGGGTTGTTCTCTGTTTCGAGCCTCGCTCAGACGAGAATGATTCACCTAAGCGAGATAGCCCTTTCGTCTGTGCGACACCCTCTAGCTTGGGTGAGAACCTCTGCAGCTGAGTGTTATTTCTCTGTTTTGATGGATGAAGCTATGTTTGAATGTTAAAATAAGAAGTTAGTTATGATATGCATGGATTGTTATGACTGGTAACATGTGTGGTGAAATTGCATGAATTTGGATTATGAAAAGATGTGGTTGAACTAGGATTTCAAGGGAAATTCTAAGGGGAATGTTTTAGCGTATGTAAGGACATAAGGACTCATTATTGGGGGTATCCTGAAACTTTAATAATCATTCACGCTCAAATATGGCAGAATGGATTATGTCGTGAGGAGTAGCAGGAGGTCCTAGTCTTTGGACTTGATTAAGTCTTAGACGCGAAGGGGACTTACCTTGTGAGTGGTTGGGTGATAACCCCTTGAGGCATCATAGGTGCACGCCACCAAGAGGTCCAATGTCGCTTACATAATCTGGATATCGAGTCTAGAGTAATATATTTGTACTGTGTTTATGGTGGCCTATGTGATTCTGGTGAAAATGAGAAAGGTTGCATGGTTTCTGTTTATAATTGAACTACATGATTCCTTTAATCAGATTAGCTTACCCTTTCATTTCTCTATGTGTTATGTGTTTGATTCTTTCTTGCAATGATCACTTCGGTGTGAGCAGATGAAAATGTAGGTGAAGATACTCCTCTCCTAAACAGAAGTTAACAGCAGTATAGGGATTTGATAGTTGTCCATGTTTGTGTTTTGTTCAAGGGACTTTTGTTAAAGGGACTTTTGTGATCCTTTCCTTAGTATAAGATGTGTCTGTAACCAATATATTATTATGGTTCTGCGGATGACTGTATGAATACTTCATATTGGGCTAATTCCTACTATCTCCTTTGTTTAATCATTATATAATGTTTTGTTTAGTAGCGTAAAAACTATTAAATGGGATGTTACAATAATTAATGAGTTAAAACCTTTATTTAGTAAATTATAATTTTGTTTACGAAAAAGAGAATGATTAGTTATTTTTATTCTCTCATAATCAATTTTATTCTATTTTATTCCTTTATCTTTTTATTGTTATGTGACTTGTCTTGTCTCTCCTTATCTCTTCTTCTTCTAAGAGTTCTTGTTTTAAGGTTTTGGTAGATTAAATTTATTGAATCTCATATTGTCTTTGTGTACCAATTTTTTCATCCTCAATTTTGTTTAGTATATTTTTTCTTTCTATTTATGTTGTTGTTGTTTTTATTCTATTTTGGTTGTATTAGTTTAGAAATGTGTTTCTTTTACCTAATATTTTTTTATACTTTTCGATTTACGAGTTGCAAGAGTTTTTTGCATATATCTTGAGGAAGAATTGTAATTTTTATACAAAACTATTAATTAGATTAATGTTTAGTATTTTGGTGGATATTAGATTAGTTGAAGCATAATTCAAAGTTAGATTTTCTATAGAAAGATAATTCAAGTTTCGGGATGAAAAGACTTATTATCGAGATGAGAAGAACAATACTTTTTTTTTTATTAATGATTAATCTTAAAATAAATTTTGCAGGTTTGTGAAAAAGTTGAGACTTGAAGAGGAGAAAGAGACTTAAGACTTCAAAATACTACAAATCTACTATCGAGTTATTACTTTCTTGACAACCAGAACCATGTTTTATTTTTTTAACTCATTCATTTTCTATATTTATCTTTAGTAGTGTTTTATATATTATAATATTTTTACTTTATATAAAAATATATAGATTTTTTAACTAGAAATTTTGAATCAGACTATTCAAAAACAAAAGATGAGAAGAAAATAATTGAGGCTTTAATTGTATCACAAAAATGAGCTATGAATAAAATTATAAAAATAGATAATAAAAATGAATTAGAAAGTATAAGTGTGTCAACAATATTTCAAGAAAGATTAAATGAATTAACCTTGTTATCTATGAAGAGAGAAATGTTAAATTAGATTAATGATGACAATATAATAAATAATTTCGCATAAAAAAAGCTTCAAAAATAAATTTTAAATAAAATGTCGCATCTTTTAAGTTTGATTTAGGTCTCCCAAATTCTTGAGTCGCCCTTAACTCTTATCATAACTTTGTGCAAGGTCATTTATACTCTTATCGTAATCTTTGTGCGGTTATGTTCAAATGGTATATTATTCATTATAGTCAACCAAATAGTTTATGTCTCATATTTAAATATTTTTACTCATTTTTCATTATTTTTATTTATTATTGTTTTTCAAATAAAAATATTTGACTATCAATTTTAAATGGTCAATTACATAAACCTTTCATTTAATAAGTAATCTAAAAATCTTATATTTTTTTATTCTCTTTGATCCTTACTTTTTTTTCATACGAAGAACTTTTGTTTTGCTAAAACAATTTTCACTGTCTCTTAACAATTTGACTACATTATTGATATTGAAAAGTTTTTCTTAGATTTTCAAGGTATTTTCATTTTATCGCGTCCTTAATTATACATTTATTTTCCTTTATAGGATTTCATTGAATGATGTATCAAATTATGTTTAAGACGCACATTTAACCATTTTTATTTGTTATTTATTTTTATAATGTAGAATACTGTTTTGACGATATTTTATATAATTTTTTTTATTTTATAAATTATTTCATGAGAGTAATTTTATCACCATAATTATATAAAAATATTTTTATTTAATATAATATAATAATTTATTGTCATTGTCATGAATCTTGTTTATCACTAGATTGAAGTTCAAAACATAAAATATCTAAGCTAAATTTTAATTGTTATTAATTTAGTCTTTGTGCTTGATTCGTTCAAGTGATATATTATATCCTTATTAGAGTATAAAATATATTTAATTAGAATTTAGAGATATAGAGACATTTAAAATATTTTTAAACTTAGATACTTGTTCTTTTATACCTTCTTACAAATATTTTATAATTTTATCAATTTTGTTCCATTAACATATACAAACTTAATAAATGTTTTGGTTTTTATAAAATTTTATTTGGTATTCTAATTTAATATATATATATATATATATATATAATTTATTTCTAAATATTTGATATTAAAAAAACAAGAATACATCATTTGATATTGAATACTTTATAATATGATGTTTCATTTGTTATGAGTATGAGTGTATACTCGTTACCTCATGGGGATAAGATGAGATAAAAGTGTTAAACTCGTTGATATGGTTATGAGGACGAGGATAATTTTTTTCTTTGAAGATGAGAATAAAATTATGAAACTCGTTCCCATCCTATCCCGCTCCATTGTCATCCCTATATATATGTTAATATCTTCCTCACATTTGATCAATTTTCAAATTCAAAATTTTCACGAAAAAAATTTTCAAATGATTTTTCTAATAAATACTAGTAACGATTTGATAAATTAAAAAAAAAATCACCTTCTAGGTGTGATCTTGATACCAACAATTTATTAAAAAAAATTATTTTTCTTTAAAAGCACTCTAACAATATATATTGTTCCTACTGTAATAGTCTCATGTCGCTTAGAAGTCGAGGCTTAAGACAGTTTAAATACCCCTTCCTCATCCACCCTCTAAGGTGCGCCTTTTAAGGACAAAATCGTGATGAAACTCTATACTCCAAAGCGGACAATACCTCAGACATATGGTGATTGATAGTGATTCTATCATTGGACTTGGGATCGAAACATTAACGCCTACCGTGAGGTCGATAACAAAACCATTGGTCCCTTAAGCCCTCTATTAAGGATGATCCGCTCATTCTCGTTAGACCTTGACTAAGGGGTCTTATGTTCCTACCACACCCAATAGTCTCACATTGTCTCCTTCCACCCACTTAAATTTTGTGGGGTCGATAACAGAACCATTGGTCCCTTAAGCCCTCTGTTAGGGATAATCTGCTCATTCTCCTTAGACCTCGACTGAGGGGCTTATTTTCCTACCACACCCAATAGTCCCACATAGCCTCCTTCCACCCACCGAGACGTCATGGGGCCGATAACAGAACCATATGTCCCTTAAGCCCTCTATTACAGATGATCTATTAGGGATGATCCTCTCATTCTCCTTAGGCATCGACTAGGGGCTAATGTTCCTACCACGCTAAATAGTCCCACATCGCGTAGAAGTCGATGTCTAAGACGGTTTGAACACCCATTCCTCCCTCCACCCTCTTAGACGTATTTTAAGGACAAAACTTTGAAGGAACTTCATGCTCCAAAGTAAACAATACCTTAGATGTACAATGATTGATAGCGATTCTATCATCGAATTTGGGATCAAAACATTGGCGTCCATTGTGGGGTCAGTAACAGAGCCATTGGTCCCTTAAGTCTTCCATTGGGGATGATCCGCCCATCCCCCTTAGACCTTGACTAGGGGACTTATGTTCTTACCACACCCAACAATCTCACATCACTTAGAAGTCGATACCTAAGGCACTTAAAATACCTTTCCTCCTTCCATCCACCGAGGCGCCTTTTACATCCAAAATCATGACAGAGCACACACACTTCAAAGCAGACAATATCTCAAATATTTGATGATTGACCGTGATTCTATCATCGAATTTGGGATCAGAACATATACTAATTTTATCTTCCATAATTTTGAAACTAAGGATGAAGTTTTCAACTAGAAATAACTCTCGCTAAAAATATGATATTTTATTAAAAGGGTCATAACATGCACCTTAATTAAATACTGGTAATTGCTATTAATGAGGAGTATTTATTTTTTTGTATTTACGTTAATAGAGAACAAACTAAAGTGACCAACTCTATTGAGAAAAAAAAATAGCTAAAGTAAAAGAAGAAAAAAAAAGTTGGTTAAAATGTGCCTATGATGTACGAATATGATATGTGTATCGAATACGACACGTATCCGATATGCTTATATATGTTTATTTTTTTAAGTAATAGGATACGATAAACAATAGATACATATTAAAAAATATATAGTAATTCTAGAAATTATGATAAATATATAATTGTTATTGTGTGGATCCAAATTAAAATCATATGTATTAAATTTGTCAACATAAAAAAATTCAAAATATTGTCATCATAAAAGTATTACTACTCTATAAATTAAAAACTTCATTAATAAATATCGGTAAAATATTCCAAAATATTGAATATGAATATGTGACAAACACATACATATGACCCAAATTGAAATATCATTGTATGATAAAAATACATGCTATTTAAAATACGTTAATATGATAACATAGTATTTTTATTTGCCAACACTAATAAACATAATGAAAAATTGTGTCCTCTCAATAAAATTGGATTATTTAATAAGAATAATTGTGTATTTTCATCTATTTAATAAGAATAATTGTGTACTTTAATCTATTTTTTAGTAATAAATTACAACATATATTATATGAGAATAATTAAGTAAAAACTATTTAAAGTGATTAATTTTTCATTTTCTTATAGTTAGGGATAATTTTATGAAAGAGTATCCAAATACCAAGTATAATGAATTTTTTTATTCCACAAGATAGATATTATATAGTTCTTATGTATGTCGATTTCAACCCATGTTGATCCCTAATATAACTCAATAATCAATTTATACTAATGTTTAAGGTTTTTTATATTACAAAAAATATCACCCCACAATCAATTTCAAAACATTTCCTATCTCAATAAATTAAAAATTATGCTTAGTATTACTATTAGTTTTATAGTGCAAATAACAACTTTTTTCTTTTATCAACAAATAATTAATTAATTAATATAGTAATTGTAGAATGCTATAACATTTTACAAAAGATCTAGTAACTTAATTACTATAATTTAAATTAATCATATTAAAATCAATTTCCCCAAAATTTTCCAATGAGATAATTCCTTCAAAATTTTAAAACAATCAAATTCCCAAGAGTTACATTTGTTATATATGACCTAATGGTAAGAACACTCTAGCTCACTATTCTTCATTTGATTATTTAATATGATTTATTATAATCGCTCTCTAAAATAAAACATTCATTAGAACATTTTTCTAACCAAATTAATTCTCTAAGCTTTTATGTTTTTTTCTTAATTATTTTAAAATTTAATTTCTTCCATTAGTATAAAATTGTGACTTTATGAAGAATCATTATTCCTAGTAACTTCGTACCAGTGTTCTATGTTAATTATAAATTAAATATGTTATTATGCACATAATTACACACATCATTGTAAATACCTGTTTTATGTTAGTTCAAATTGAAATATAAAGTTTTTCTAGGATTAGAAAAATATAATTTCCTTATTCAAGTTGATGTTATCTCTTCTTAACTTTCATCTCATGCATAATCCTCCTTGCTTCTGTATTCAAATTCCACAGTACCAAATTCTCAATTTTTGTTTCTAACATCTTCAATGGCACTCTTAAGATCGTTTCTTGTTTCTCATTCGTTGCAACCTCCCTTTCAATCTTTATTTGGGATGTTTTTGTTTTTTATTTTTCTATCTTTGATTTTCATATAATCTTAATTTTGAAAAATGTATGGTCAATTTCTATTTCTTTTTTTTTATATATATAATTATGATTGTTCCTATCATAAATTTCAATAGTCTCATATCGTTTAGAAGTCGAGATCTAAGGTGGTTTAAATACTTTTTCCTCTATTCATCTTCTGAGCTTTTTAAAAACAAAATCATGACGGAACCATGTTAGGAATTCAAATGTGAGTCTAAGTCCTACATTGAGTAAAAATATATAAGGATGAAAACTCATAAACTCATTGTCTTAAGGTTTTGGTTAGAAGTGGTGTCAATACCTTATATATAGATTAGACTCATGTCTCATTGGTGTTGTATCTCTCAGTGATCCTCTTTCGAATGTTGTCTTTTCTTACTATCTATTTTTTTGGGTGTGTTACTACAACTTGTTATAGTTGTTTCTACCTGTCACAACAACATGTAATAAGAGTGGTACTTTGTAGTATGGTGATGGATCAATGCCCTCAAATTGCTCCACATCTTGATGCAGCCATCACAATGTAAGAAGAAGCATTGCATTAAAATAATGATGTCTATGTCTCTGCAAAAATTAAAATCTTGGAAGCATGTTAGTGGGAACAAAAATGTTGTTTGAAAGAGAATTAATCTATTATAGTTTATACACAGCATGCGAGATTTGCGGATATTAATGAAATAATCATGCACGCGCTCATGATGTAGAGCACAAGACAACCTCAATAATATATTCCATCCAACACTTATCAAATTAAACTTTCTATAATAATCATATCAAGCAAAACCCTGTAATTGGATTCGTTTCAACATTTCACATCTGAAATTTTGTTGCTATAGTTAACATTAGATTTCATATTTCATTAAGAAAAAAATATATTTATATTGAAACAAATACTTTAGTTAAGGATAAAAAATAAGAATGATTTAATACTTATAATTCTAAAAGTCTCGCAACACATTTATTAATGAGTTCAAATTATTGAGTTTTCAGTCTAATCCCTCCACTCTATTAAAATATATTAATTTTGATATATTTAAGTATATGAGTAATATTGAAAATTAAAAAAAGTCCATTTTTTATATTAAAGTTAAGGTAAGAGGAAAAAAAATACTAATAAGGAAAGATGATAAGAAGTAAACTTTAAATCTAATTCAATCTTACAAAACTGACTTATAAGATAACGTTTGTATATATTTATATACAATAAATTTGTCTTATCTCTTTATGTCGAGACATATATAAAACGAGCATAAACTAGATAAACAAATTCAATAAACAACCCTCTAATTATAATAATATTCAAATGACTATTATTGTATTAAACAATAAACTCTAAACTCATCTAAATCCACAAATTTATTTGTAAAACATGAAATTTTTATTTATATATTATAAACTTATGTGATTTACAACTTACATAAAATCGTCTCGTTTATAATTGACGTGAAATCTACAAGATTGAATTTGAACAAAAGTTGTACATATATTATTATATTCTGAAATTAAAATATGAAGAGGATGAAGATAGTGAGAAGTTATGGTTGCATTATATAAGTGTAATGGAATGTATTTGTTGCCTTGTTTCTTGGGTTTGCACGTTTCTTAACACCTGGATCATTCTCTTTAATCATACAAAACTTTATATAACTAGGGTTGCACATTAATTTATGTGGCTTCAAAGAGTATACTTGATGCACCAAGTTATGAGATATGCATTTTTTGTAAAGTACTTATCTCTTATAGGAAACACATATAATGATTGGGATCATCTTCAACTTATTCCACTCTAATCGATGATCTTAACTTAACCCTTTTTCCATTCCTCTTTGACTTTCCACTCCACAAAGAAAATTCCTCCCTTCTTCATTAATTAAGGCTGTTCAACAAAGCTTAATTTTTTTAAGGAAATTAATTAACCTTGGTGTTTAGTGTAACACTCTTAATAATAATGGCAATTAAAATTAATTTCAAATTACACCTAAGACACCATTTAATTCATTAATTAAGGTTGTCTAATTTCTCAAAAAGTTGTTTTAGAAAAAGGAATATATATATAAACGCATTTACTCCTCTCATCCAATTTCATTCACATTCACTCTTCAACATTCAATTCCTCACGTGTATCTCACGTGACCATTCTCATCAAACACTCCCACCAATACACAACAGCGAGAATTAACACTTCCATTTTTTTCATGCACACCGCAAACACACACTCTCTTTCAATCGCTCTTAACACTGAACCAAACAAACCAAATGGCTTCGCCGCCACCGTTAACGCTAAACGTCGTCGGATCAGACACGGACAACGCGTTCCCAACCGTCGCTTCCAGTTCCCTAACGCCGCCGTCACCGCGCCGTTCGTCTCCGTTACAGAGCCTCAGTCCCAGCATTCTCATCATCGTCACGGTCCTCGCCGTCACCGTTATTGTTTCTCTCGCGCTCTGCTTCCTCCTCCGCCACCTCAACCGCCGCTGCCTCCGCCGCTTCTCCTCCTCCTCCGCCGCGCCCTCCGCATCCGCCTCCGCCACGCCGATGTTCTCCTCCAGCCGCCGCATCTCGCCGGAGATTGTGCACTCCTCGTCCACCGCCGCTGCCGCCGCCTCGGTCATCGACACGCTGCCGCTATTCACGTTCTCCTCCGTCACGCGCCGCTCTTCCTCCGCCGCCGCCGACTGCGCGGTCTGCCTCTCCAAGTTCCACCACCACGACCTCCTCCGCCTGCTCCCTCTCTGCTGCCACGCCTTCCACGCGGAGTGCATCGACACCTGGCTCCAGTCCAACCTCTCGTGTCCGCTCTGCCGCTCTCCCATCGCCGCCGCGGAATCTGACCTTGCGAAAATCCTCCGCCCACCGTCCTCCGCCGCCAGCAGCGACAGCTTCCGCCTCGAGTTAGGCAATATCAGTCGCCGTGGCGCGGAAGGCGCCGGAGCCACCGCCGCTCGCGGCGATTCACGGTCCCGGTCCTATTCCATTGGTTCGTTCGATTATTTGGTGGACGACGAGTCTGAGGTCGCGTTCAGCCACGCTCGCAGGAGGAGTGAGGACGATGCGAAGGAGTTTCCGGCCACCGAAGGTCAGACTCCGTCCACTCACAACGAGGCCAGTCTGGCCGGTGAGGTCGCCGGCGTTAGGAGCTGGCTTAAGGACTACATGGATAGGTTTTCTGCTTCTATCTCTTCAAGAACGGCATCGTTTCGAAGCTCTGGAAGGTTCTTCAGCGGTGGCGGGAGTAGTCGACGAAGTGACGTCGTTCCGGTGGTGGCTGCGGAATACGACATGGAAGGAAATCGAATCGGCGAAGAAATCAGCGAAATGTTTCGTTGGCTTTCAGGGGTATGATTGGTAAATAAGATGAACAGTTAGGAGATACTATATTTTTAATTTTGATTAATTTTTTTCTTAAAATGATTCCAAATATTCCTTGCTCATTTCCCTTCCATTTCAATATTCCTCTTCTTTGATTTGTTTTGAGCATTGCAATAAAGTTAATGTAACTATATATACACTTGAATCCCTGTAGATAGAACATCAAAATTTCATCATCGAGTCCTTTTGGAAACATATATTCACTATGATGATCAATGATCATATCAACCATGAGATATGAAAAGTTGCAAATGATTTTCATCATGCATCAATGTACCTAATTTTCATCTTTTGGATGGAGCTATGTACTATGTATGTATGATGTGATCATATCATGTTTACATGCAAATGATATTTTATGAGTATTCATCAAAGTGGTTGATTTGTGTATTTTCCATTCAGAACACGGTTTTCTTCTCTGTAGAGATTAATACTACAATTAAGTGTAATAAATATAAATTGTTATGGGTTTTCTCCTTCAAATATCAGTTTAATTCCTTATTCTAATTGTTTTAAAAACATTTATAACCATGAAAAGTCAAATGCATGCATTGTTTTAAAAGTTTAATTCAATTAAAACCAGTTAATAGTTTAGGAGGCATTAATTTCTTTTGGATATTTAATTTTCAGTAGCAGGTGAAACAGAAAAATGTAATGTAAAATTATATATATTATTTTTCTTATACAAAAATATATCAATCTAGACTTAGTTATTTACTTCTCAAAGAAACTTTTCCACAAGAACTCTAAGAAAAAAAAAATAGAAAAAGTAAATAATCATTTACATGAATATCTTTGGGCTTGTATATAATTAGTGCCCTAATTAGAAAAATGATATATTTTTTTATTAGAATGCATAAAAATTAATTGACCTATATTATTTAAATGCATTCTTGTATAGTTTTTACAAACTATTGTTTATAGAGAAACTAGTTAGCTAGATCATCCACCTTTTTTTTTTTTTTAACTATCCTTTGATTCAGGTGATACTGAATTTGATCTGTTTACGTGTAATTTCTGGTTTAAATTTGATAAATAGTAAAAAGTAACATAATATAAAGAAAAAACTCCAACTAAAAACAGCAATTCAGATTTTGATTAGATTATGATGTTGTTGATAAAAAAAAAAAACATATATATATCTGTGGGTAAGAGGAGTGTGTGCAGTGTCAAAAGGGGTATGAAAGTCTGATATACAAGGTTGTTTTCTTCAGATAAAGTGTTGTTTGTGCTTTGGATTTTGTAGGAATGTGCCTTATTGATGTCATATTTGTGAGAATTTGGTTGGAAGAATGATTCACTGGTCTTTATTACTGTTACCTAATTATAGTGATGTGAGTAAAAGAAAAAAAAAAACTTAGGGTTTGATTTGAGAGAGAGAGAGAGAAGAAAGAAAGGAGATGGTTTTGGATGAGCCAAATAAATAAGAGGAAAAGGTAGAATATGGAGAGTGAGAATGAGTGATAGCTCATTTATTGTAGATTACCAACCATTTTAATGGAAAAAGGTCCTACTTCTGCCTCAGTTTTAAATCCTTGAGCTACGTATATTAATGTTGATAAATAAAAGGAAACAAGTTATTAATGATCACATATTCACCATCTTCATCGTCATAGAAACCTTTCTGTGATGATGCCATATGCAGCACATGATTCCTCAGCTGTTTTATTTTTTTCTGGTGAAAATAGTATACTGTGTTCCCTTTCTGTACAGATCAAATAGATTTTGTCTTTCAAATGTGTGATTGCTTCTACTTAAATGGTTCAAATCTGTTAAATTCATTAAGTTTACAGTGAATACAAGGTGAATGTGAAGAAACAGAAATTGAAAATATAGGAAAACAAGATCTTCAACAATTATGAAGAAAAAAAATAGTACTATTTAAATTTGTTGGAAATCCAAACCAATTATATAAATAAGTACAAATGAGTGCAAATCTTATTTTATAAATTAATTTTATCGTATTAAATTAGGCTTAAAAATTAATTTTGTCATATTAAATTAAGTTTAAAATTCATCTCGTTTATCGGTTTTATATCACTAGTGAACTAAACATAATATCTATAATATCTTAAGATTAGTATTAAAATTTGTCTTTATTAGATTTGATGTTGTGAAACCCTAGTTTGTGTTCTTTTTCTTTATTTTATGATTGTCTAGGAATCTGTGATTGCTTGAGGAAACGGCAAACGTAACTTATATCAGAAATGCAAAACAATTAAGTTTTGGAAAAAGTTGAACTCTGAGTCTGATCCATGAAAGTTGTATACCAAGATTTGCTTTCTCTTACTCTCACTCACCAACTCTCCTTTCTGGTTGAACTTAACCAATACTCATAAAAAGATAAGATCCAAAATCACCTACATTTTAGATTAATGAAGCAAAGTCTCATACTCATTAAACTACGTGTATAATTTTATAATATTTACAAAAATAAATTAAGTTCGTTGAATATTTTACATCAGCTTCATAAAATGAATTCTAAAAAATATATATAGGGTGTAAATCTCATTCGACAACCCCATTTTATAAAAATAAATTAAACATAAAAGTTTACTTCTTAAAAATGTCAATTTCTCTTTGATGAATCTCACAGAGAATATGAGATCTGACTTTGGCAACATTCCTTACTTACTGATATAGATATATTTCTTTATTTGATTTTATGTCTATAAGAACTTATTTTTATTTAAATTTCATACATTTAACTTTAGAAAATGTTAAAAGAACTACATAAGTCCATTGGTAATAAAATGATAAGAAATAATTATTTTTTATGTTAAATAATCCAATAACACGTTGAGGGAATGTGTTAAAAAGTATTTTTCTTTTCTACATCAAACAATACCCGTTATCCTATATAAAAAAAAATATGAATATATCGATCTCTATCTATATTTATTACAGATTAATATATCTAATATAATATAAATCAAATTAAAATATGAAAAAAAATAGAAGTGATGACGCCATACACAGGATTTTCTAGGGTTAAATCAAACATTGAAATTATGCATTTATTTTGAAGAAAAAAAGAAAAGAAAATGAAGAGTAAGTGCATACGTAGCATGTAAAACGTAATACAAGGTTGACTTAAGACATAAACGAGAATCCAATACTATCTTCTATGTGGTGTTTAGTTTATATTCTTAGCTTTGGTTTGGGTGCACAAGCAACTCAAAAGTTATCATTCTTCATAACTTTTACACCTATTTTGGATCTATTGACTAGGTTTTGTGCTTTGATCACCTACCTCATTCACTTTCAACTTCTCTTTCTCAAATATTTTATTTATCATTTATCTTTGTTATATACATATATGGACATGTGTTTACACCAATGAAAATCATGCAAAATTTAAATAAATGAGCCTTTATTAAAAGAATAATCTCATTAACTTGTAAATTTTGAAAAAATTTCACTATTGGGCAAGATGGGTGAAGATTAAAATTTGTAATTACACGATCTTTTAGGATTTTAATATTTAAAAAGTTACGATCATATTTTGACTACTAAATTTTAATAATTTTCTTTTATAACATGAGGTGATATCTTTTAAATGGTTTTGAAATATTGAGAATAAAAAAAATATAAATGAAAAATTACGTAAAAAATGACACCTAAGGTTATAAAAGAAAATTGTCAAAATTTAGTAGTTAACAAATATTTTCCTTAATAAAGAACACATTGTTGATTTATTCTATTGTTTGTTTAAATTAGTTTTATAAATTAATATTTTTTTTCAATTGACACCCATTAATTCTTCTCAACTACTCGCCGCCACACTACAATGTGTCACCACCAAACTCATGGAACTGATCACCAAATTGTTTATACTTTTTATGTACGATTTTACATGGATCTTCTTCATACAGTGCAAAAGCATATTTAATAGACAAAAATATCATTTTTAAAATTCTCAAAATATTGTGGAAAATGCTATTTTGACTAATAAATAAAGGAGTGAGGTATGATTAGACATGCGTAATTTGGAACACAGTCAAAGATACGGTCTTTGCTTTCTGCACCCCTGTTTCTGCCACTGAAAGACAAAAACACCCTTCAACATTGTCTTGAAAAACAAACCCTACCCCATGAGTGTTACTCATCACCATCACACTGAATGCTTCCATAACTTGGTCTGACGTGAGACATAAGGAATGGTAAGTGTGTTCCTTCGAGGGAAGAAGTAAATTTGTCCTTTAAAGTTTACTCACCTTCTTCGGTATGAGATTTTGGAGGGGCAGTACTGAAGTAAAAGAAAAAAAAAAACTAATATATATTATAGTCATCCCAAAACTAAGATAAACTGAAATACAAACATTACACTTAAAGGTAAGAGTTTTCCAAAAAAAGAAACAAAAGACTATATACCAAAAAACTCTAGATACAACTAAACAACTGGATTTCCTCTTCCTTGCATTGACCCAACTCATTCTCATATAGATAATTTCAATTATATCTCATATCAATCATGAAATAGGCAATGATCCATATTTACCATAAAATAACAAAGTTTTAGTATAGAAAATGATTACTAGATTTTGATGTATTCGTTCAGTGAAAACATTCATTCGTTAGGCAAAAAGTGAACAAATGCTCACTCGTTCAGTGACCAAATGACTCGCTCAACGACTAAATCACTAGAACTCACAAAGGTAAATTCTTCCAAAATTCGTTCAACAAGGGCTTTCTCGCTCAGCGACTACCAAGTTAGTAAGCTCCTTGACTTTGTATTCGCTCAGCGAATACTTTCTCGCTCAACGACTACAAAGTTAAGTGAACCCCCTAAAAGTGGATTCGCTCAACGAGAATGGTCTCGGTCAGCGAGTCTGCATAGTTTTGCATAATCTGATTTTACATAATTATGCCTCTTTAGCCAAGTCTAAATGTTCTAGTAGTTATTCCAATTGCCAAAAACATGCCAAACTCGAAATTCAACACAATATCAGTACTAGGGATGTCAAAAAAATCCGTACCCGCAAGTATCCGCGGATAAAACCCGCAACGGGTAAGAAATGGATATTAAAAATGGATACCGCTACCCGCGGGTACAAGTATTTTTGATACCCATATGTTAACGGGGCGGGTACGGGTATCATAGTATCTGTACCCGTGGATACCTGTACCCGCTAAACTTTAATTCACAAAAATACTTATATATATATATATATATATATATATATATATATTAGTAAAAAACATTATGAGTCTTCATTCAGTAATGGTGCTCAGATTCTCACCCCACATCGGAGTATATTACTTTCAGATACTGTGGAGGCACTGATGTATCTCGAAGACTGGTTATGGACCAACATGAAAGGTAATGAAATTAACACTTTTACTTAGATGTTTTAATTAAGTGATTATTAGAAATTTTTAATGAACTTCTTATGTTTTCGGGATCTTCTAGATTAAAATTGGACAACATGAAACTTTATACAATGTTGCAAGAAGTGGACATGGATGAAGTTAGTAATTTCTTTAATATTTCATTCAAAAATAAACTACAATATAAATTGTTAGTGATTTTTTATTTGTTTGTTTTTCAGGAATCAATCGGAGAAAGTGAGTTTATTATCTAAGCATTAGTTATGGTTAAATATTTGTCTTTTTAAATATTTTTGTAAATACCCACGGGTACCCATGGATACCCACGAATATGAAAAAAATAAGTGGGTACCCGCATAACAGATACCTGACGGATATGGGTACAAGTACATGGTGAATATTTATCCAACGGATAGGGTACGGAGGAGCTACTACCCGTACCCTACCCACCCCGTTGACATCCCTAATCAGTACCATATGATCTCAAATACAATGCTAAAATTAATCAATGATTCAAATTAAGTACAATCATACCTAAACCCAAAATTTACACACCATATATATACATATATTCGATCAGAACAAATACAGACAAATCACAGTATCATCACACAATTTACTCAATCAACATTTTTGTAACTCATAAATAGTGCAATTAACTTCCCTTACATGTGAAACAACGCAGATAACCCAAAGAGAGTATTAATCCCCTTTAAAACCTAACAAATTCCATAACTCAACTTAGGAACAACAAGAACATGACCAAGGGACATCATCAGAACCATTGATAGTGAAAAAGCACGAAGGAAACTCAAATGACACAGGTGAGTTGAAATTTCCTACATGCACAGAAATCCAAACTAAACAAGAGAAAAGAGTAGAAAATCAACTTACTATGTTTGAGAAATTGATTGTGCATAATTAGAGAGCTCGCCTTAGGAAACACCTTAGCGGTCTTTGATCTTCTGACATATGAACACAAGAGTGACAAATTTAGAGAGAATAGGGAGAGAGTTATAGAGGAAATGCTTTTAGATAGATAATTTATATATAATGAAACTCGTTTATAAAATTTTTATTTTTGCTTTAATATTTTAACATTAAAATAATCGAGTATTCATTATTTTAAACACTTTATCAATTCTAAAATACAAATTTATAGGTTATCACAATCTAATTAGTGAATGAGAAAACTTGTATAATGTATATTGTAATACTTGTCTAATGTGTATTATAAGACTCATCTAATCAATGACACTACAAAAAATCATGCACATTGCTGCGATTATTTTGTATATTACAGCGGTTTCAACCGCCACAATTTACTTGTGACGGTTTTGAAAACCTCCATAAATTTTGTCGCCACAAAGTATAATATGGTAGTTTGTAATGAACCACCAAGCAATAAAGATGACAAATAAAACTATTCCCGTGGTTATTATCCGAACTTGTCCCGTTTTGACAGGGAATCCCTGCATTTATTGAGTATGGGTATGAGTATGCATAACACACACACATGTAAGATTCGAGAAATTTAAATAAAAAATAAACATTTAATTAGCAATAATTGTGAATTGGAAGTACCTCTAAGATAATTAATTGTCAAGTAACAGCAAAGGAGCAATGGTAGTTCAAGTGGTTAAGTGTGTTAGGTGGTGTTGAGAGGACTTGTGTTCAAATGTTATGTATGTCATTTGTTTGATATTTTAATTAATTATTTTCTTTTACATGTATACATAGACATGAGATGATTGGTTATGCATTTTTCAATGCATGTGGAGCCTTTTGTCTTTCAATTTTTCACTACTTTTGCGTTTTCTGGGTTTCTACCCAAAATTCATTTGGCAGTGTTCATGGCCCGCCAGACAACTCATACTGTGTAAGCTTGATTTATGGGTTTTGCCAGAAACCGCCTAGCAAAAATGATGGCCTGCCAGGTGACGCATGCTTTGTGAATCTTTTCTTTGTGTTTGGATGGCGTTATGGATGATCTTTGCATTTTGTTGAGTGATTGCTGATGTAAAATCTTGAAATTACCACTGCTTGACATTAACTTGATGATTTGGTAATTGCATGAGCTTGAGGGGTCATGTGAGATTGAGGATAATTTGAAGCATGATGTTTGATGTTTGTGATACCATGTGTGTTTGATGTTTAAATAAAGTATAAATATAGTCTGTGTCACAACTGAAATCGCGACGGGATGACGAACTAAAAAAACAAATTTTGTAAAAACAGAGTTTGGAGTCGCCACCATAGTTATTATAGGAAACTATGGAAAACCATAAAAAGAGCAAGGTCTACGAAAACAGAGATTGGGGGTACGGGAGTTAATTACGCGTAGGAAAGGTGTTAGCACCCTACAACGCCCATCCTAAGACGGTACCTTTAATTAAAATACAAATTGATATGGTCTCCTTTAAATATTTATTTTTAAAAAAATAAATAAATAAAATATAAATAAATAAATAAATAAAGATGACAAAGAAAAACAAAGGAAACAAAAAAGATTTTTTTATTTTTTGGGCCTGACAAGGATTAATCCTTGCTCCTACGTATCTCCATTCATAATGGAGAATCAGGGTCACATAGTTCTTTATGAAAAAGACTTTTTGAAAACAATTTGTTCGAAGATGTTGATATCACTCTTTTTTAATATTTGAAAATTTTGTATATTTTTTAGTAATCTTATAGAAAAGCGTTGGTATTAAGTACTAAGTCGACGCAAGCGGTCACACGAGCACTTATACATTTTAAAAGTTAAAAGGGTATTTAAATTATTTATTTGTGATTACTTCCTTTAAAAAAAAAAAACTTCTGAAATAAGACATTGATACCCAACAAAATGTGACTATTATATATCCACAATTTATGAAAACATTAGGAAAATAAATAAATAAAAGATTAGGAAATAACGTTTAGGATTAAACATATTATTTTAATATGAAAACGTTTTACAACCCTTAACATGAAAAACATGATATCTCTCATGATATCTCTCATGATATCTCTCACTTATTCATGCAACAACGTTCACAACCCAAAGCAATCAATAAAACATTAATTATAAAACTAATGAACCCCAAAATGCATGACAATAATGTTTTTTTCCATATCAAAAAGAAATAGTGAAAACATCAAATTCAACCAAGATCAAAAACACATCTCGAGAAATACTGCATAACACAATAAAAAAAATAATTTTGCGAACCTGAACGGGAGATCGGACTTACAATAGTTGCGTTGGAACACCAAGAAGCACGTGGGGTGGCGATCGAAGGTGAGTGGATTTTTTTATGTGCGAGGGTTAAAAGAGAATGTGTGCTTAGGATGAGAGAGGTCTCTAGAAATTTTGAGAGAGAAAAATTAAATTTATCTTCTTCTTTTTCTGATGGGTTTATATACACAACATTATAAATCTAATGTAATCTCATAATAAAGGTTTGCTTTAATTACAATGAATTTTAAAAGGCAAGAACTGGTCTTAAAATTATTACAAAATAGGAATCAAATCATATAAAAAACAGAACACAAAATCAAACGTGATCAGCAAAATTAATTTTAATTAGTAAAAGAGATATTATTTTGAATTATATTACTACTTTCTCTATCTGGAAAAAAAGGAAAAAAAGGTGTCATAAAATCAGAGCACAAAATCAAACGTGACAGATTAATTATAATTACAAAAAAGATATTCTTGAGAAACATATTAATATTTTCCTCATATGGAAAATGAGGTGTCATACAATCAGAGCACAAAGTCAGAGTAAATAATTCTAAATATTAGAACATATTCAATTTCTAATTATTAGACTAACTTCTTAATTTGGAGTAGAAACGACAAAGCATAGAGTGGGGGTGCGAAAATTAAATGTTGGGTTGCCGTTAGTTGCAAGAAAAAAACGGTGTGGGTGTACAGAGTATTTTGGACTAAAATAGAAACAAAACCTCAAAAGAAAATACATACAAGATTATTTATTATTATTATTATTATCCTGTTATTATTATTATTCAGACAAGGAAAAAAACCAAAGAGAAAACTTTTTTTTTGACCCTTTTAAAAAAAAAAAAACAAATTATTATTATTTATTCTATTATTTATTTAGCCAGACGAAATTGGGTGTTGACAGCCTGGAACCATGGTTAACTACCTGTATGAGAAATTGGACAAATTGATTGAATTTTGGGGTTTTAGGTTCTCACATATGTAAGGAAACCTGAGTTTTTACCCAAAACCTAGGTATGGGGATGGGTACACGAGTGTATCCATTACTCAATAATTGATGAGACAAAAATTGTATACCTGTTAGGCTTGGGATAATGATGAATTTTTATTGTGAGGATTTGGATGATATAATGAAACTCGCACACCTTGTCTTGTTGTCATCCCTCGCAAACAACCACCACTTAATATAATGTATAAAATAACATTTTTTTATATAAATAACGATAGCTAAAACCGTCGTAATAATTTTATTAAAAAATAATTTCAACGTAAGAGAAACGACACTTTGAATTGTCATTATTTTCATTATATTATAACATTTTTAAACGTCATAGTTTAAATATTATATAATTTATAATAATTCATCTACATTTATAATTTTACAATTTAATAAAATCTATTTTTTATAATAAAAAATAAGTAAAATATATAAATTTTTAAAGTAAAAAATATTAATTAAAAATATTAATTTTATTGACCATTTAAGATAAAATACATTATTTTAACAATTAAAATGTAGATATAAAAAATTTACGATACAGAAAAATATATTTAAGGAACAAATTCTAAGGAACACATTCAAAGCAGTAGAAGCAACGAAAGGTTGTATCTCCCACCACGAAACCTCTCTAACATTGAAATTATTAGTGGTTGATACATTGAACCTGAAAGAGAAAATTATTATAAATGCTAAATTGAAATAAAATAAGAATTTAAATTAAAAAAAATGTAGGTATCCAAGGTGAAAGAAGTAATAAGCCATTGTGAACATGTTAGCAGAAGTAATAAGCATCACTCTCATCTTATGAAGCAATATATTATTTCAGCTACACGTCTTCTTAACTTTTGTATACCCCACATCTTGTGAATCATAAAGAACATTAATATCCAAACTATAATTATTTAAAAAAAAAAATATGTTTTTAGTTTCTTAATTATCAATAAAAATTAAAATTAGTCTATTTTTAAAATTTTAACATAATTTAATCTTTTAATTGTATAAATGTGTGCACTTCATCCTTTTAATCAAATTTTGTTAATTTTCTTTAATATTTCAAATGAGTTTTATGATAATATTTGAGTTAACATTGAAACACGAAGATATGTCAAACTGTGTAAACAACTCAAATACTATCATCACATGCGATTCAAACGTTAGATAAACTTAACAAAATTTGATTAAAAAGACTAATCTACACATTTCTAAAGATGAATGACTAAATTGATCAAAAATTTTAAAAATAAACTTATTCCAATTTTCAATAAAACTTAAGAAACCAAAAACATATTTAACATTTTTTTAAAAATAATTATAAAATTGCACCATGCAACTATATATGTGTATATTTCTTTTTTGGATAGTTTATTTAATTTTTAAAAATAACAGAATTTAAATAAATAATAATTCAAAAGAATAAAATGATAAAATAATTATTTTAATTTAAAGGATAACTAAATTTAAATTAATGGTTATTTAAAGAATATAATTATTTTAGTTTAAAAGAACTATTACTTAAAAAATTAATAAAAAAATCTTATTTATGTATAAGTACATATATCTCTTATTTCAACCAATTTGTAATTTTTTTATCACTTATTCAGTCTAATTTTTATTTTCTCCCCTTCTTCTTTCTTAATTTTCTCTTATAGCAATCTCAACATAAAATGCTAATTATTTTGTTCAAAATTAAAAAAATTCAATCCGAATGTGAACTATTTATTCAAAGGTTCCCTTATAACAAGTTCTAGTACTTTCTCAAACATCTATAGATTTTTGGGGCACCCACTTTGTCGTTTCATTGGTCTCTATAGCAACCGAATAGATAAACCTAAGAGGGTTTAACCTCGTTTCTTAAATCCATTCTTCGCTGTTTCGAACGGGTGTTTGGTCTCTTCTCTCTTATCCATGGCATCAACGTTTCTCACCCTTCCAACTCCATTCCTACACAAAACCAATGCCATTTCTTTCTCTAACAAGAGACCCTCTTGTATGCGTCTTTCATTTTTCTTCCCCAAATTCAATATCTTTATCAAATTCTTAACCTTTTTCATCTGGGTCACATGCAGTTTCCCAGAGGAGCTCTCTGAAGATCAATGCAATTGCCAAAAAGTGGGAACCCACTAAGGTTCTTTCCTTTTTCTTAAGAGGGTTTTTGGATTTTGTTTTATCTTTGTAGCCTACACCATCATATTAATCCCCTTTTCGTTTCCCGAGTTTTAAATTTCTGAAAGTTCAATTTTTTTCTTCTAAGTTAAGATTTTTTGATGCAGGTTGTGCCTCAGGCTGATAGAGTTCTTATTCGTTTGGAAGAGCTATCAGATGTATGTTGTACTCTTATCCATAGAACCAAATATTTTTACATGGGGTGTTGATTATTCTTAATCTTAAAGTATATCATATTCTAACTATTCGTTGTTCTCCCACTTGATTCCTTAAATGTTGGAAATTTGCAATTGCTAGCATGTTCCTAATTCTCGTGGTCCTTATCTGAATGTTGGACTAGTTTTCGGGTTCTCAGTTTGATGTGATTTTGAGAAATAAATCCGTTTAGATTTTGCCATGAAATAAAATTTTTGGTCACTGTATTTCAATAGCAAGCAACTACAATCATAACTATTCTGAGGTTTTCAATGTTTCTTCGTGCAATGTCCTGAGTTTGGTTTTGTATTGTGTTGATAAAAACAATAACACCCATGTCACCATGTAGTGATGTGGTTTTATCATTGTTTTTACCCAATTGGTAGGATAACAGAGAAAGTGATGGTCAAATAACACCTGATGTATTATTATTATTATAACTAGTTGGTGGCTTCATCTGTTGTATTATGAACTAATTTGACATAATTTAGGATACTGGTTTGCAAAAGTTTGGAGCAAAACATGAAACGGATGTTTTAGGTAGCAGAAAAGAAGATGATGAAGAAGTTCTGAAAGTGATTTCATTAGAAGATTGGATGAAAGAGACCTATAAACTTGATAACATTAGTGTTATTTAGTTATTTAATAATTTTCTTATCACTTTTAAGTATTAATATTTTGTTGATGTATGGCATGAACTTATTTATTTTAATATTGTGGAATTGGTACCATGAATATTTTTTTATTTTTGATTGAATTTTCATTTGAAGTAAACTCTTACGAATCTACGAGTCGAGTTTATGAGTCTACAAGTCGAGTTTACAGTCTACGAGTCTAGTCTACAGAACTTCCACGAGTCTACATAGACTCTTGAGTTTGATAAACTTGCTGGTTTGCAAAAGTTTGTTATATGGTTAGATTAGAACAACTTATTCTGCAGATGACAAATGTTAAAGTATAGTTACATGGTAATTTTTCCATGATGTATAGCTGATTTCTGAATATGTTTTTGTGGTGTAGAAAACAGCTGGGGGAGTTTTGCTGCCCAAGTCAGCTGTGAAATTTGAGCGATATCTTGTGGGAGAAGTAAGCAGACATAGATACTTTCAGTATTTTGGTTCTGTAAATGTTCTCATGGGTAATTTTGTTTGTTTTGGATATAATATGAGGTAATTTTCTTTTATATTTATTTCAGATCCTAAATGTTGGTGCTGAGGTTGGAGAATTAAAGGCTGGAACAAAGGTACAGGTTTAATTACTGCAAAGGAGGTCAAATAGAAATGGATAAAAGACAAACCAATAATAAAAAAGTAGAGTAAATTATGCAGTTTTCTCAAATTACATTGAGACTATTTTTTTTGGTTAAATTTGTTTTTGCTCTCTCAAGTTTAAATGAAATTTGAAATTAGTCCCTCATCGAAACTTTTGATCAAGTTAGTTCTTCATCTATAAAAATGCGTGAATTTCGTCATTTTAATCAAATTTTGTTAAGTTTATTTGAAGTTTTAAACGTGTTTTATGATAATATTTGAGTTAGCATTTAAGCGAAAAATGGTCAAACGATGTACACAATTCAAATACTATCATAAAATCACGTGAAACGTTAGATAAACTTAACAAAATCTTGTTAAAATGACTAAATTCATACATTTTTAGAGATGAAGAACTAAATTGGTCAAAATTTCGAAGAGGTACTAATTCTAAATTTGACTGAAACTTGAGGGACCAAAAACACATTTAACTCTTTTTTTAAGTTTTGCACAAACCTTTTCTTTGTTCTAAAAAACATTACATTGCCATCTTTGTTTATATGACCAGATTCAACGACTTTTTTTTTTCTTTTTTTTTTCAGTAGAAGTTACGTAATTTCAGTTCATTTTCATCTGATTTATTTTATATGTTCTTTTTTAAAAATTGAAGTTAGTCATTTAAGACATGAAATCACTGAATCCATCCTCAAGAAAAAAGTAGGGCTTAAGTATAATTTAAGAAAATCTTAGGGGTATCATTACAATTATAATTTACTCTAAAGAATATTCTCATTATGAATATCACCTCATACAGCATTGAAGATCAACTCCAAGTTTTGTTCTAAATGTTAACTCTAATTTGTCTTCTGCAGGTACTATTCACTGACATGAGTGCTTATGAGGTAAGGGACTTGAATTTTTTTGCTTTATACTTTATGGAAAATAATACTATGATTTTCATTTGTTGTCTTCCATTCTTTACTTTCTGACATGGCTTAGTATGGATCATTGATTAATGTATTACTATTTTTTTCTTTAAAAGAATCAATGATCCACACTAAGTCACATCAGATAGTAAAGGATGAAAATTAAAAAATGTGAATCATAGTCTCATTTTTCATTTTTCATAGTATATTTAGTGTTTATCTATCTAATGATATTCTAATTTGTAATTACAACTTAACTCATTACCATTGACAGCATTAGTTATTTTAATGCCATTCTTTCTAATTAAATGCTTTTGTCATCATAATTTATCAGGTGGATTTGGGGACTGATGCAAAGCACTGCTTCTGCAAAGCAAGTGACTTGTTGGCAGTGGTTGAGTAGGGGGCACTATTTTTTGATAATATCTTTGACAAATGTATTTTCAATTGAATAAACCATTTCTATTAATTGGTGTTAAAATGTTATATTCCTTTTCTGTTATAGTTTCTGAATCAAAACTCTAATCATAAATTTGTGTTCTACCCTTTCCAAAATTCTAGTCTTTGTTAAAGTTACATCATCTATTTATAATATTTAGGCTAAAACATGAGTGTGTTCATTTATTTTTGACTAAATTTCATTCATTCTTGGTGTTTTTCTTTATAAAAGTTTTAGTTTGGTCTAATTTGTTCCAAAAATCTTGTTTTAAAAATTTCGTTTTGACTGATTGTGTCGAAAATTCTGAAAATCTTGCTCAGAAATTTTAAAATTATGTATAATTCAAAAGTGACTCTTATAAAAAGTTAAAATATCATTTTGAAAATTTAAGGGATAAAAGAAAAAATTGAGTGGTTGACCTTGAAGCAAGTCCATTACTTTTTTGCATTGATTTCTTTAGGCAATTGCTTCTTGCACTCCATCAATTTCTTCTTTCACTCTATTACTTTTTTTATTTTTTCCATTACCTTTTTTATTTTGTATTTTGGATTGTATAATCTAGAATATAAATTTTGTATTTTGAATTATTTTATATTTTAAATTTTGTATTTATTTTATTTATTTTATTATTTATTTTAATAAAAGAATTGAAAGTCATAAATCAAAGGTAAATTTAAAATTTCAACATATATAAACATATTGTCATATGAGATGTGTGGCAATAGGGACAAGGATCCAAGTGAGTTGAAGTGTTTGTACAGCATACTTATGTATAAATAATTAGAGTTTTTACTTTATTCTTATTCTAAATAACTCTTATGATTAAATTTATATTTAAAAATATTTTAATTTTATTTAGATAAAATAAAAAGATATCAAAAAATAAATTAAGTAGTTTTAAAGACGTGTTATTACTAGAAAAGTATTAAAAAAATAGTATAAATATATATAATTAAAAAAGTTATGTAAAAGATTATTCTAATTTTATCATAATTGTAAGAAGATAAGATAAGAAGATATAAAAATTATGTCTTAGTATTTATGCATGTAATCATAGTTTAAAAAGAAATTAGAGATAGCGTTCAACTTATAAATAGGCAGATGAATTATAATACAGTAATATTTTAATTTGAATCACGAATCCATATTTGTACCATATTTAATACTTTACTGATATTTAATGAAATATTTAATTTACTATAATATAATAATACTCTTTGAATTTATATAATAATAATAATATATTTATAATATTTTTAAAAGTTATTGTAATCTTTTAATATACATAAACATATCATATTCTATTATTTTTTAAAATAAATGTATTAGCTTAAGGAAATAACTAATAAAATAGGAAGGATATGAGGATTTGAGAGAGAGAAAAATTAAAATGTGATATTTATGAAATTTGAATTTTTGTAAAAATATTTCTAGTTATAATTAATTATGTCACTCTAATTAATAAAATAAATAAGAGATTAAAATTTTTTATATTGATTTTAATAAAATTATGTGTGATTTATTAATTTTGTATTTATTTCAAATATATTTTTATTTTTTAATTTTTTATGTATATTTAATTTTGCACTGATTTTTTTTTATCAAATTTATAATTCAGTTATTTATTGGTGGTTTTTATTAATTTAATAATTATGTTATTTAATTTATCCTGAAGTGATCATTTTTACTAAATTTAGAATGATATCGTCGTTCTATTATTAAGTCTATAATTTTGTTATTTCATTTATCTTCAATGTCTTGATTTTTTTATTATTTAATTTATCTATCATTTGGCACCAGTCCTCTTTGTTAAATTTATATTTATGTTATTTAATTTATGACACTAATTCTTTCTATTAAATTTCTGATTATATTATTTAATTTAGATATATTTATTCATGGATCCTATTTATTAATTTAGACATTTTTATTTTATTTATATGTGATATACTTGTTATTTAATTATTTATTTAAAGTTTTTTATTCTTATTTTATTTTTATATTATATTATTTTAAACATTATCCTTTTATAATTCAAAAAAATAAAATAAGGTAATAATAAAAAAAGAGTAAAAGATATTTTTTTCATGAACTTGGATAAAACAATCACCTATATGTTCTATTATTATTTTTATACCTCTTTGACGATGTGCGTAGATTATTGGTTAAGACAAAGATGACATATTTTAATGGTCATCACATCCTATAATCTTCGAAAATATCAAAGAGTATGTCATTTGAAAAAGAGTTATAAGTTTCGTGACAACAAGTTAAGATCATGTTAATGTATGGATGTTTGTATTTTAAAAGTATTAATTCAATAAAAAAAAAACAAGGACCATGTTGGAGTGTAAAGAAATATTTACCAAGTAGGTCAATATCTAAATTGTTTAGAATTGCGTCTCAGCAAGGATATTCGTCGGCCAAATTGGATAATTGAGAGTTTTGATGATGATGATGATGACTTATGGAGAAATGTGAAAAACTTAATGATGATTCATGAAAAAATGAAGACTTAAAGAATGTATAGAGCTTGGATTCAAGAGATACATTGAAGACTTAATAATTTAATAATTTAGTTGTTGAAGTCTTGTAATATGTGTATCTTATTTAAAATAGATAAATTAATAGGTCAAGAGTTAAAAGATAGAACCCAGGAAGCAAAACACCGAGAGAGTTTTATTTATTTGCAAAACTTACTAGAATAATCGATTATCTCAGGTGATATCAATTATTTCAGTAAAAAATAATTTTCGAGAAAAGCCTATATGATAATCGATTATCAACAACAATTGTGACTTGACTTTTAATATTCTTAACCTAATTTCGAAAGTGACTTCTATAAATAAATGTGAGTCCATTCTATAAAATACAGAAGTTAGATAAGTTTGAATACTTGAGAATTCTTTGTGAAAAAGATTTGAAAAACTTAGTGTGAGGAGAGCAATAACTTTCATCAAGTGGATTATTGTGTGATTAAGTGTTACTGCTATTGCTAGGAGAAGTTCTTCATTTTTGTGTGATTCAAAGGAGGTGTTCATTCCATGTAGATTCAAGGAATGAGTTTTTATCCGTTGTGGGACTCAAAAGAGGTGTTCATCCCTTGTGGATTCAAGGAAAGTGTTTTCACCCTTTGTGATACTCAAACGAGGTGTTTATCCCTTGTAGATTTTAAGGGAGATGTTTTTCATCTCTTGTAACTTCAAAAGAGATGTATTATAAACCCTATAACTTTCTTATCTGTGATTGTACTGTGCTTTATTCTATTGATTGAGTTAATTTCTCTATTTGAGAGATTAATAGCTAGACATGCGATATATTTTAATCCTAGCCTGTATAAATATTTTGTGTCAATCTCGCTACCTTCTTTATCTATCAATAGTTACATTAAGCAAAGAAATTTTAGTTGAAACAATAAATTTTGGTAAAAATTTTAAAGTAGTAATTTTTATTAATTAAATCAATTTATCCTCTGTTGATTTTTGTCTAGAAGCAAACATTTCACTGTGCAATTTTAACAATAATAAGTATACATCTGTTTTATGAACTAATAAATAATCAATATTTTCAAGAAATTAATTATAATTATATCAATCTTTTCAAAGAAAAATTCCCAATTACCTGATTACTTCCCTAGTAACTTTTTATATTCACATTAGATCATCAAAATTAAAGTATGGATCCATATTCTTTACAATAAAGATAGTAAACCTTTCATGAACCAATCAACAACAAAATATCTGTAAAAGATTTTTCCAAATTATCCATTTCCACAAATTTCGAATAGTCCAAATTTGAAAAAAAAAAGATATCAGTTCGAAAATATTTTATTTGTCTTTAAAATATTTTCATCTTAAGATTGAAAAACATCAGTTTAAACCAGTTCTTACTGGTTTTATATTGTTTCTATCTATTTTATCAGTTTCACCAACTTCAAAAAATATCTGAACTTCACCATGTCTCAAGAGTGCTATTTTGATTCTCTTTAGAATTTGAATGTCAAATGAATAAAAACACACACAACTAAACCTTTTGGCATTACAGAATCAATGATACTGAGTTTCAACAGATGATATGATGCATGCAACATGTAATCAAAATCAAATGTTGAGTCTTCTAAAACTCAAACATTCTCAACTCAACCATTCCCTCTTTCCTTTTCGGAGAACACCAAGCAACAACCTTTCCAGACTCAAATGACTTCAAGGAGTAACTCAGGCTGCAAATGAAATCCTCTACCGGCAAACCATTTTTCAAGGCGAAACACTCCAATGCAATTCTGGTATCTGCTCGGAAAACAATTGGCCCTACAACCTACAAGTGGACAAATAAACAATTTTATTTCATTTTTCTACATAAATCTCTATCACAGTTACAAGGGTATTTATCAGGTTCAGAATGCTGTTGATCTAGAATATAATGGTTGTTGTTGTTGTATCAGGAGAGAAAAAATTCACCTGTTGTTGAATGATTAAATTTAGCCTGGGCGAAGCTGATGCATCAGCCCTGGAACTATTCAGAATCTTCTTTGCATATTCTGAAGCTGAAGAAATATCAAGACGAGCATCTAGTCTGGTTAAGTCCCCATATTTTTTTGTGAATTTTCCAAGCTGAAAGGAGTAACCAACTGAGCCAAATAAATCACCAAAATATTCAAATCTCTTGCTTGTTGACACCCCTAAATCTTCTGTTGAATTACTGCTAGAAAAGCTCCTTCCATTCCGAAGCCATAGAGTAAAGGTGCCGCCTGCAATGTTTATGAACCAATAGCAAAACAATTCATGCATATTAAAATTGCCAAAACTTGTCTACTACACAGCTGACATCCTCATCCGCATAATGGCAAAATATGTTCAATGGGAAAACAATTTATGTAATCCAGCGAAGAATTCCTTGAATGCATTCATATCCATATTCAAAAACTCTTTATTCAAACAGAATCTGTAACTTAAGCGAGCAAAGCTCTTGTTATGGTTAGGAATCTAAGTGTGAGTCTAAGTCCCACATTAACTAGAAATAAGAAAGTAGAACACTATATAAGGATAAAGACCTATAAACTCATTGCCTTAAGATTTTGGGTTGAAAGTGGTGTCAATGCCTTATGTGGTTGACCTCATGTCTCATTGGTGTTACATCTCTCCAATAAAACTCCTTCTATAGACCTAACCGTTATTAACATATTTGAAATCTGTTTGTACAATAAGTTTGTTAGAAAATATCTCAGAAATCTTGACAGCATTTAGAGGATCTTAAAATGACCTCCGAGGAGCAACTTTTGCATTTTGCAGCACAGAAAAACACACTTGTAATATAAATTCACTGTGCTGCCAGTATTCCTTTCTTCTCTTCTACATAAGTCATGTAATTTCATCAAAAATGGTAAAGAAGTTGTATGCTTAAGTAAAAACACAACACAAAAATGAAAAATAGTGACTGACACAAAACATTAAACATACTTTAATACTTATTCTCATCCCATACAGTGTAGAGAAATTACCAATCACTCCAAACACAGCTGAGTGAGGTTCGTTGAGACGCACATCATATGGAACCACCTCTTCATTCCCTTCTTCCGCGGTGCTCTTATCTCTCCAGAAGTATTTAATCTTCTCATAGCTCGTGGCACCCTTCAGACATAACCCTGGTTGCAGAGACAATGGCGGGTTACCATCAGTTGCATTCACTTGCTGGGGATTACCACCATTTTTATGTAACCCAACGCGCCAACGGAGTCCAGATGGAGACAAAAGGGATGCCAAATCAACAGATAAAGACTCAGGAACATCCCAATATTTTCCTTTGTGGTCAAGAAACAATTGAGGCCATGCTACTTCTACTGTAAGATCATGTTGAGGAAGCTGCAAGAGATCTTGTCTTTCAGATATTTCATTATAGACAAAAGAAAAAACATATAACATATCAACATTGAAATGAGGAATATGCTTAGATAAATATGTTAATGAATGAGGTTTATTAAAAGTGTTCAGTTTGACTGAATGTAACCTTAACCTTGATTCAAACAGGAAAATTTTTTCACAGCAGAAAATAAAAAAAGAAAATTATAACGAGTGGTTAACTCCATGCCTTTTGATAAAGCATCACTTTGCTGCGCAATCTTGCTTTCTCGCCATGGCCCTCTAAACCAAACAATACGGATGTTAAAGGAGAAAACGCATACTGAAACGTTAACCCAAAGGACAAAAGTGCCTTGTCAATGAAATGCTTGGCAACATCCTTGACCGTGGAGAGATCAAACTCTTCTGCGTTAGAAATCTCATTTTTAACACCAACAATCAGTTTCCTGGGACGAAACTGTCCGGTCATTGTAAGCCACCTGTCATAATTGAGTTATATAAGAATATTGAAAAGTTGAGATTTTTAAATGTTACATATAAATATATAATCAGTTCATAATGTAAACAAACTGTCTGCAGATAGTTTTGGCTGTCCTTTTTGCCTCTGATCATATATTCTTCTACTAACAAAGAACTATAGCTAAGGTGCTGTATAGGCTTAAACTCTAGAACATTTTGAAAAATCATTAAAGAGTGAACATATATGCTTAGTTATCAGAAAATCATAACAAAAAGATACACAAAAATAAGTAGGTATTAAAGTAAACTCTTTACACTCAGTGGCTTTAAAATCATGCAATCCAAGTAAGTACATTGAAATTCCCTTTATGTTTTATATTATGCATATGCTGATTCTATGCTACACCTTTTTACCACTCGAAAATAACAAGCAACCACTCTCAATACATCTTCAACAAATTCGGGATTGAATATTTGAATGAAAGATGATTAAACAGGGCATCACCTAGCCACTTTCTTCAAGATATATGCATAATACAACTAGCATTTTCTGTTTATTTCTTTTGACTAAAAAAGAGATTGTTTGACCTCTTACTCATTTTGTCCCATTGAACAAAAACTAACCTGCACTTCAAAACGAACAAGCAAAAACAAATAGCTTTCTCCAGTTCCTGGAAATAACTGAAAAGTATATCCTAGTAAAGGTAAAGTTACCCTTTCAAAATGCTTGAAACCCCCTTTGTCCCGGTATTCAAACCAATGTACAATTAGCCCCAAAAATGCACTTGACTAAAAAAAGGCTGAGCTTGGCTCCTTATCCTAACATACACACACACACATACACAAAAACATTTGTTTTTAAGGATAATATAATGGACTTTCTTTCACCTTTGTCAAAAAAAACCCTTGAAAAACAAAAATGGTCCCATAAGATTTCAATTGCTAACCAAACTGCATGCATAGTCACAATCACTAAATAGAAAAGGAAAAAAAATGAAAAATTGGATACAGGAAAACAAATGACTGTTGGAGGCTCAGATGACCAAAATTTGATGCAGGCACCCCAAATCAGAATTCATCTTAAATTCAATTGACATTAAGCTTGACCCAACTTATATATAAGTTCCACCTCAAGAATTAAGGAAGGCGACGTGAGACTTCCCAACAACCCCTCCACAAATGTCTGCCAAGTAAACCTATTTTTTTGAGTAGACGATTTACCAAGATAAGATATAAGTTCAGATATCATATCAAATTCAACTCAAAATCAATTGACATTAAGTGAAATGACCAACTCATACATAAAGCCCCACCCACCATATGAGACATACGATGTGGCTCTTCCCAACTCTAGAGAACCCATCCGTCACCACATTCAACCAAATCAAATATATGCTAACAATGGACAAAATAACAAAAACATTTTTCATGTGTTTTTTCTTCTTTTCTAGAAGAAATTAACATAATTATTATGATATTTTGAGCAAGGATCAATGAACATTTCTTCGTTGTAGAGAACTAGTTGAGTCTCTTTATTTCTCTCTATCTCTTTTCTTATGAAATCACACTACCTATCATATCTATACTTTCCTCTCCCATCTCCACATAGGCAAGGTTTTAAACAACTGTCCACATAAACAATTTCAAGCATGCATCAAGGTTAGTGGAGTGTCATTGACCATTATTATGGTCACATCAGCCGCATTTGTTCATAGTTTTCCACAATATCAAGCCATAATTTACAACCTTGCACATAGGTGACCATGTATTAATTTCCTGAATTTTCTAACTTTTCTTCTAAGAATAATGTTAGAAAAACACTCCTTCCTTTAGATCAACACAATAAAAACATCCAATATTACAAAGAATCTTTTCCTTTAAAACAAAAACTGTTCAAAAAAATTCAGTTGCTCCAGGATTATTCCACCTTAAATACTCCGAGACAGTGCTTTGTAACTGACTAAAGTCCTAACAAACTCAACCAGGGTTACCTCTAATGTAGGATACCAGCGGGTACCTGTCTTTGGCTTCATAAAAAGAATGTATTCTAGTCTAAAAACAATTCTTCCCAATAACAAAAGAAAAGCATCAGTATCACACTCTCTAACACGCTCAACCATCTATTAAAGTTTACTAAAAGCTACAAAATCGCATTATATGATAAGTGATAACTGCTAAAATTTGTATTCCAAAAAGGGTTTATCCATAAAAACTTTTTTCATAAATCCTTTTAGTAAAGAAAAAAAAAATAAGAAAATCATAAAATATAGTCTCATACGCTAAAACTAGCACAAGTTAAAAATTAAATAAAACAAATTCTACAAACCTATCTATACATAAGCTAATTCAAAATTTTCTGTATTAAAACTTTTAACGAGAAAAGTTCATCCAAACATTTCCTTTCAAACAATATAGTAAGGAGTATCTTAAAAAAGAAAGTGTTAGTTAAAAGGGTGGGTTGCTAGCATTTTCCTAATAATTGAAAAAAAAAAAAAGAAAGAAATATCTCTATCCTTGAAAACAAAATAAATATCAAAATTCCCAATTCTCAAAAGCCGGAGACCCCATTTGCCATCAACATCAACCAAATCACAAGAAGGGACAAAGTCATAAAAGAGAACAAAAGGGTAGCGAAAGCAAGTAGTTTGAGAGCGAAAAAGTGAGGTACCAGCGATGAGATGAGAGTTTGAGGAGAAGGGCCTGGAGACCGAAGGAGCCCAAATCCTTGGAGGAAGTGGGAGAGAGAAAGGGAACGACAATGGGAAGACGGAGCTCGTTTTGGAGGAAGGAGAATTGTTGGGGGCGGAGCACTTTGCTGGCGACGGAGGCTTCCACCGGAAAAGGGTCTCCGGGAACGGACTTGGCCCAGCCGTCGTGGCACTGCGGCGAGGCCACGTTCTGGTCCCAGAACGCCGATTCAATGCCCGTCCTAAGCCTCGCCATTGACGATTGTGAGTGAAAGCTTAGGTTCTTCTGCTGTGTGGTTTTGTGTTGGGTTTCAGAGGTTTAACCTCACTGCTACTTATCCACTTGTTTTTCAACTTTTCCATTTTCAAAGTTCAAATTGTAAAAGTCTTTTCTTTTTTTTTTTTTTTTTTTTTAAGTTTTTTTTTTCATTTTAATTTAAGATTTTTTTTTTTTTTTTATAATTTCTAGATATTTAAAGACCAAATCTGATTTTATTTTTAGATTATTTTAGTGACTCACTTGATATATAATATCTATATTTATTTGTAATAAATGAAAGTAGTTATATATTTATGTATATAGTACAATTATTTTGATAAGTAGATATTGAGTTATGTCAGTCTGACAATTTTTTCAAAGGGTTCATTAATGTTTAACTTTCACGTAGACTTTAACAGTATTTTTAATCTAAAATTTTAAAATAATAAATTTATTTATTATTTATTATTTATTATTTTACTTTTTTATCTTTATTAACGTGAAACTTCGAATAAATTTTTAATAAATGTTATTACATATAAAAAAAATTACGATATATATGAAAAAAGAAAAATAAAATAGACGGAATCATAAATTTTAAGGTAACTATTTTTAAAGTTATAGCGACAATTATTTTTATGTATTAAAAAGTAAAAGTAATATTTGATGTAATGCCCCCAATTTTGGATACTTGAATTATTACAAGTATCGTGCAAATGCAATAGACTGTCTCATTAACATATAATATATGTATTTATAATTTTTCATGAATCTCAATAGTATATCACCAAGTTTTTTAACAAAATAAGATCTTTAAAATGTTAAATTATATATTTATGCATTATTTGTATTTTATTCAATCATCAATCAGTTTTAATATTTTTCAACCTTCCTATCTGCACTATTTTTTATTCATACACAATATATACGATTTTCGTAAATGGATAAATTACAATCCAACTAAACACAAAAAATAGATAAACTAGTACACTCTTGGTCTCTCATTAACTAAATAACTTCCCTAAATTAATATTTAGTGTAAATTTTAATCAATTTAAAACATCTTTGATATATGTTTTATGTTTTAGGATTTTGTTATCGTAATTTGTAAAGGAACAAAATTGTGAAATAGTTTATGTCATTAGTCTGATTTATAAAATATATCATTTTCTTGTATGAAGTATGAAGTGATATTAGTCTTTTTTTTTAATTATACAGGTTATCATGAAATAAATATATATGATTCTTAGAATGACTATAAAGATAATGTGATGCACAAAAGTATAATATCTATAAAAAAAATAAAATGTTAATTTTAGAAGAGGTATTTGATAGAGTATAATTTTTTTAAAATATTATACATAATTTAATTGTGATCTTTTACCAGTTAAAGTAGGTTTTTAAAAATATTTACATGACTCACTTGTAACAAAATAATTAAAGTTTGTAAAAAATGTAATAAAGAAAACAATAAGTAGTTAATTTTTATAATAGTTTATTCCAACAATAAGTTAGGTATAGTTTGTTTTATAAAATAGGGTTAAGTATGTTTTTAGTCTCCGAACTTTGACTCAAAATTGGAATTCGTCTCTGTCAGAAACTTCAATACATTTTGGTTCCTAAACTTTAGAAATGAATGAATATAGTCCTTTTAACCCAATAATGTTAACTTTTTATGATGTGTCTAACGCTTTTCATATTAGTATTGGAGTTGTTTACACTGTTTGACACATTCTTGGTTCAATATCTACTTAGATATATGTTTGACATTTCAAAAAAAAGTTAACGTAATTGAGTTAAAAAGATGATATTCATTCATTTTTTAAAGTTTAGGGACCAAGATATTCGAACAGGGACGAATTCCAATTTTGTGTCAAAGTTCAGGGACTAAAAACATACTTAACCCTATAAAATAATAAAAGATCTGAGATCTTTTATATTTGCATTTGTTTGAAAATTTCAAGTAAGTTTTTATATTCTAATTGGTCTCAATTCACTCCATGTATTTGAAAATGTGACAATTAATTCCTTTTCGTTAATATTTTACTAAGAGTGTTAGATATGTGTCATGTGTAATTTTTATTTTATTTTTTATTTACTTTTTTATTTTTTTAAGTCTTTTTAAGAAAATTCTTTTGTCATGTGTCAAGTGAGTCTAGAAATACTCACTAAGTGTGTCTGACCATACATTAATTAAACAAGTCTAGCAACAAACACTACAAAAATTTGTTCGTCCATACACCGATAAGACAAGCCTGACAATATACATTGCACAAGTATGTCCATACTCAAGTTATATAATTCTACCAATACACATTAGAGAGCTTCTACATTCACCGATTAAATGAGTTTTGCAATACACATTAAACGAGTTTGCACATACATTGATTAAACGATTATGTCCATACACTAAACAAGTCTAACAAGAGACACTAGACAAATATGTTTATGCACTGATTAGACAAGTCTAACAATATACATTACACAAGTATGTTTATACATAGAATAGACGAGTCTATTGATACATATTATACGGCTATGTCCTCTCACTAATTAGACAAGTCTTTTAATACACATTGCACGAGTCTCAATATACATTGATTAAACGAGTTTAGCAATACGCATTACACGAGTGTGTCCATATACTAATTAGACAAGTCTAGCAATACATATTAGACGAGTTTGTCGATGTATTAATTAGATGAGTTTAGCAATATACATCAGACGAGTTTTTTCATACGCTAATTACAAGAATATAGAAAAAAAAAATTACATGAGTCTAACAATACACATTAGAGGATACAATAATTAAACGAGTATAATAATAAATATTAGACAGGTCATTTCAAATATGTTAATTAGACGAGTGTAACATAAATTATTAGATAACTATAGGAATACATCATTCATTAGATGAGTAAAGCAAAAAAAAAAACATTAGATAAATTTGTTGATGTATTGGTTACACGAGTCTAGCAATACATATTAAACAAGTCATTCATATATTGATTAGACAACTTTGAAAATATGCATTAGACAAGTATTTCAACAAACAAATTAAATGAGTCTATAAATACACATTACACAAGTTTGTTCATTCATCGATTAGATGAATCTGACAATACACATTATACGAGTTTATTCATATATTAATTTGATGAGTATAATGAAAACATTAGATGTTTGTCTATACACATGAGTATAGCAAAAACTAGTGTCCCGAATTCGATTCCTAGTAGATTGCGGGTTGCATAACTGTCTTGTGAGCGCTTGTGTTTAATTCAAACAATGCATTTATTGGACAAGTCAACCAATATACATCAGAATAGTTTCTTCATGAAACACAATTTTTACATTTTGTCTACGTTTAACTTTCTTACATCGGTATAATAAATTTAAACTGAATTTATATATTGTTATTTAAATTAATCTTAAACCTTACATCTTTTTCTTTTGTATAATCTGTTCGCAAAGTATGATATACAAGAGTAATCATTTTGGAATTAGTGCATATTATTTATATGCCTTAAAAGTCATTCAAGAAAAAAAATGGAAGGGTGAATTAGCTTTTTTTTTCCTCTATTTGTTAATACATTTCAATTAAATACAATAATTTTAAATTGTTCGGTTTAACTTAAATTATATTAATTTTTTTTAATTCAAGAAACCAAGTTAATTCCTTTTAAAATAAAAATAATAAACTACATTTCATGACTAAATACAGGGAAAAAATTAACTTTTTTTAATTGCAAAAAGTATAAAAGAACTTTCTTATGAGATTGATGAAGAAGGGCTCGTGAAGAAGTTTTTGCCTTTTGTAACTTCATAAATCCTTTTAACATCTTTTTATTACAGTGCAACAATAAAAATAATGTTTTAAAATTCTTACAATTTTTTTTCTTCCAAAAATACTATCAATAATAATATATCATCATAAAACTTTTTTATTAATAGTAAAGGTGTAAAACGAAATATAGAGGTGCTAAAAGCAAAAACCGTAAAAGAAAGTGTTAGATCAAATATTGCGTTTGCTGGGTCCAATTTGGTATGAGCAAGCACCTCTGTTTCTTCTATTGTTAACTTATTCCTTCTTCTTTTTTAAACTTCATATAAATATAAAAGTTAAACCTGTTATTTGTCTCTTCACTTTCGATGAAATTTAGAATTTTTCAAAAATTGGTCTAATTTAGTCACCTAATTTTAGACATACACAGATTTTATCTTTTGAACCAAATTATATTAAATTTATTTAATATTTCACATGTGTTTTATGGTAGTCTTTGAATTATTTACACGGGTTAATATATTTTCCTATTTCAATATTAGTTAAGAAACATGTTCGAAATGTTAAATAAAATCAACAAAATTTGGTTAAAATGAATAAATACACATATCTCTAAAGTTGAAAAACTAAATTGGACTAAAATTTTGAAAATGACAAATTCCAATTTTTAGTGAAAGTCAACTGATGAAATACATATTTAATCCTAAATATAATTTATAAAAATTCCAAGAGTTTAAATGACACTACTTAAAATTTTTAAATAGCCAAAAAAATTAATACCGTAGATTGTTTTTTTCATGTTTGGTTGATAATTTTTTTTAAATCAGCTCTATTATAAGTGTATGAAAAGAAAAATATTAGTTGTAAGATTTCAATTTTTTTATCTTTTTTAAAGGATTTTCAATTTTTCTAATTTTAATTTTTTGAAATGCCTTGTTTTTATTTTAATTTTAAGAAAAATAGAACTTAAAAATGCTACGTGTACTATTTTCTTCTAAAGAGTGATATCAACACCTTGTTTTGTTCATTAAAAATAAGTTAAAAAAGTTACATGAAATTAAACCAAAAAATTTAGTAATTTCTAACAAAACTTCAATCATTTAAGTAAGTGTCATATATATAATTTAAAAGGCAAGATAATTGAGTAAAGTTTACGTAGCTATATTTCCACATCTCCAACTTATTTTTGTGCTAGAATTAATCCTTTCCAAAATCTTTTAAGTTCTTTGCTTTTATCACCATAATAATTACTCAATCTTTAATCATACCAAAGTAACTTAGCTTGCAATTCCTTCTTGTTTAGAAGACAACCTTAAACTCATTCCCATTCCCATGTAAGCATTCTTTCTCCACCATACATACAAATCAAGAAACAACATTTTCACAACCACTACACCAATTCACCATTTTTTTCCCATCTATAAATCACCATGAATGCAACCTTTAAACCCTAATTAAACATACCCAAGTTCAAAAAATCACCAAACAAAGAAGATGAACCCTTCTTCTTCTTCCTTTTTGTTCACTCTCACAATCATCTTTTGTTCTCTCCATTCTCTAGGGTTTGCCAACCGTCTCATCCAACAAACATGCAAGAATTGCTCAAAAACCGACCCAAACATAAGCTACAACTTCTGTGTAGCATCCTTGGAATCCAACCATAGGAGCCAACATGCGAAAAACCTGAAAGAACTAGGTTTAATCTCCATCAAGATTACAAGGCACAATGTGTCAGATACTAATGCTCACATCAATGATCTTTTGGAGAAGAACAAGAGCTTGGACCCATTCATGAAAGAATGCTTAGATGATTGCCTTGAAGTCTATTCCGACACCATTTCCACTTTCAGAGAAGCCATTAGAGATTACAAGGCCAAACGCTATTCCGATTGCAACGTGAAACTAAGCTCAATCATCGATGCCTCTACCACGTGTGAAGATGGATTCAAACAGAAGAACAATGGCGTCGTTTCTCCACTCACAAAAAGAAACAAAGATACCTTTCAGCTTTCTGCTATTGCACTTTCCATTGTTAACATGCTCATCAATTCGGATCTATAAAGAAAAAGGTGCATTCTTATTACTTTGTATGATGTTAATTATTAGGGTA
>Ga0214542_1001738_pt1 | contig 45070 bp, 27 predicted proteins | sample CNSS1metaG_FD_160096 | JGI IMG/M metagenome (GOLD analysis project Ga0214542, IMG submission 160096) | Root nodule microbial communities from cowpea collected in UCLA plant growth center, Los Angeles, California, USA - CNSS1 | ecosystem: Host-associated > Plants > Roots > Nodule | place: USA... | reverse complement strand
TCTATAATAGGGTGAACTGAATTATACACCCTAACTAAGCCCTTAGTGGGCATCTTATCGCTAAATTGCATCAAAGTATCCACCACCTCCTTCTCACCCACCGACAAATCTTCCCTCGAAATCACCTTATATCTCCAAGGGTTGCCGGTCCAGAAGAATGGAAACTTAGTATTACCATCAGCGGTATAGAAATGTGACCGACCAGCCGACTTTACTACAACTCTGAAGAACCTATCTTTGAAATGCTTGAACGATTGGGTGAAGGCCTCCAATTTGTTGAGACCAGGCCGGCTGATTAACGATAACCATGTTATCGGACTCTTCGGCCTTGTGACAAAGAAGTATAGGAACGCTCGGGAAGATGGTTCCAAATACAGCGCCATGCATAGTAATCTGAAAGCTTGCAAATACGCCCAGCTGTTCGGATGAAGCTGAGTAGGGGCAACATTCAACAATCACAGTACTCCCATAGTGAATTTGTCAAAAGGTAGACGGATATGCAGCTGTAAGAAGTGGCACATGTACATATAAAAGAATTCTTCGGCTGCTCCTTCTCGGCCATGGCATGCGCATTCAACGGCGGTAACCCGCTCTTGAGCAATTATGTCCCTTCGCACACCCTTTTCGAAAATAGGCGTACAATTCAACCAAGATTTTAGCAAGCGCGACCATCGGAACAACGACCGCTGAGTCCGCACATTTGTCGCTACCCATTGATATCCGGTATTCGCCAGCCAATTTCTCTCAGTCAGCTCCTCAGGCGGATCTTCCCTAATTTCAACCACCCTCTCCACTGGAATTCTCCCTACACTACCCACTTCTTCCCTATCACTATTATCACCTCGACTACTCCCGCTATCCCTAGACCGGTCACTACCCGAGTCTGACAACGAAAACCTATCGCTACTACTAGACATACCTGATTTCTCTAGAAAAGATGACGGAGGAGGAAGAGAAGATATCGGACAGCTCTATACGCACGCGAATGAAATTTTTGCAAATGAAACAGAATGAATGAAATGCAACAGCATCTTCATTTATACACACGAATTTCAAGCGTCATAACCCTTTCCCGCCAAAAACATAACTCTTGTCAATCATCGCAAAGTACCAAAATGGCAGTGCCAAACTTCCCTAAGTCAGCTTTCTGACGTCTTTTCAACTGCCACAAACCTTTTCACCTGCCACAAACGTCTTCTAGCCTTAACATTGTTCATCACACTTAAAGGCAGGGGGACTAGTGTATCACACCTAGCCAATCTCGACTAGCATATTAATACATATCATCCTTCACCGACACATCGTATCGACAAAGGCTGGGGGACTAGTGTACCGGACCTGGTCAACTTAACCATATAAATGACAACCCTCACATATATGCCGGAAACAACCCAAGTACACGACTTGGGCCGGCATGGATTCAAACTCATAACTGAATAAAGGCTAAAGTAACAACAAAGCGGCCAACCTAGGACAGTGTGCGGCCAGGGACGACATCCGACAAGTCAAGAAGTAAACGGATCAGACCGCTCTTGAAGACTTAGTAAAATGGAAACCCCCGCGTTCAGTAGGCCTTAAGGGCCTGGATTAGGGCCTAGGCCCACTCACAGCCCAAGCTAGGGCCCAAGTCAAGGCCCGGCCCACGAGATAACCAGACATCATTTATGCTCTATAAATACGCGTGGACCCCAGTAATTAAAGGTACACATTCATTAATCACATATTTGACCTTTTTGAGAGTTTTTGACTCACTTGAGCTTCGGAGTCCCTTCTGCAGGTAACCCCTTCTGGGTCCAATCCGACATGTATCGATTGGGAAGAGGCCAACTGAGGAGATAGCAGACTACATGGTAAGGTGACGCTTGTGCCTAACTCATCTTATTTGTTCTCTGTAGGAACATATATATATATATATATATATATATATATATATATATATATATATATTGTAAAGAATATACTTTTAATAAGAAAGACAACACATTGATTCTTTTGTCTATCATTATCATTATCATTATCATTATTATTATTATTATTATAAAAAAATTGTTTTCAACAAGTATTATTTGATTACATAAGTAATTGATAATTGTGGCTTTGATCAAAGTGGTTTATATTTCAACCATAAGATCCCATTTAATAGCATAACTTTTAAACAAAACATCTCATACTTGTCATCATTAAGCATAGAGTACTAACATATAACTACCATATTACACATGACAAAGCTAGAGAACTAGAGTTTTACAAAAGACATATGTAAATAAGAGTTCCAAACACTAGCTATACAGTTGGATCTTCTTCTTCCTTGATGGGTCTAGCTACAACTACCACATTTGCTCACACCAACCATGTGATCATTGTAAATAAAAATACATGATAAGAGAAAACACAAAGAAAAGGTTTAATCATTTAAAAGTATGCAATTATTTAATCATATAAAAAAATGCATTTCATTTCTATCATCATTATGATATTACATATTCAAATTGAATTGGATACAAAAAAAAAAATCCATTCGAGATTGTCAAGAAAATATATATTTTGAAGTGAAGTATTTTAGACAGAATTGGGGAGAATATGATTAGAGTATGTCATGTGTAATGTAATAAGGCTTGTAATTTTGAAACATGCATATATTTAACTGCAGCTATAGATCAGGCTTCACATGTCAACACTGATAATACATGACAAGACAAAACACAAAGAAAAGCTTTAATCATTTTTGGGAGGCATCATTCTCCATACATGCCACCACCAATTTCATAACCAAAAATTTGTTTTTACCAAGGTGGGGGGCTAATGAGTCATTATTTTCCTCCATTCCACTAGTCTTTGTGTACCCATTTGATAGTTGTTCAGTGTTTAATTATTTATCTTAGCGTGTTTTCATCTGTTGGCTTTATTGGGTCACTATTCCGAATTTGGGTTAATTTCACAGTATTTGACCTAATTTTCGTTTTTAATTATTTTTAGGTATTTTGGTGAAGCAATTTTGGAGCTTGGACATTAATATTCAGTTGAAGAGAGTTGCCACATCATTTCCTCGTCATCTAAGTGAATGGGCCAAATTTGAGGCCTGGTAGTGGCATTTTTGAAATTTTGCACCTAGTAGTGACATTTTTGTAAATAGTAGAGGTAGAGTTGATTTGACCACGAGAATTAGGTCTCTTGGCATGCAGCAGCTGCATATCATCTTCTCTAACCTCCATTTTCAAGCTCTCAAGCTTTGGTGGGTGTCCATGGAGGTGTTCTTCTCGTTTTTTATGTTTTTGAACTAGATTTTGCCATTTTTATGCACATTTGATAGCACCCAATGTGGGATTTACGTTTTCAATGCATTTGGTAGCTTGGGCATCTCATTTTGTGGATTTTATTGACTTGGAACAACACCCATTGATGGGGTTTTTGGATTTATATATCATAGCAGCGTTTTTCATTCCATTGAAGCTTTAAAATCTCTTTTGCTCTTGATTTGTGTTTTAACAATTTGTAGGTTAAGGTTTGATGTCCTATTTTTGTGAATTCCATTTTGAAGGGCTTGTGTGCTCCATTTCCATGTCTAGCTAAGTTTTTTTTGCATTGATTACTTGACGAAATTGAAATGAAATCATGAGATTTTTTGGTCGTTCTTGGGTTGTATTCGAAATTGCATTTGTTTCACGTTGTGTTTTGATGATAAACACGTTTTTGATGCATGCTTAATCTCAAACTCGTGTGTGCACATTAATGGCTCGTATTCATGCTTAATGTTTATTGTTCCGTCACAGCTTGCTTCAATCTGTGGGTGTTAACTGCCTAAACTTGTTGTGCTTAATGACATAATGAATCTATGGTAATTTTCGCTTAGTTGATTACTTCGGGTTCATGAGAGCAAATTTGAAAAGAACAATTTATTTGGTAATCTGTGATTGGCGGACTTTCAATTGAATCAAGGAATCATTGTATTTTCATATAACTGTTAAATTTCTCTGCAATTTTGTGAATTAAATTTTGTGAAACTGAATCTGCCAAACCCCCCACCTTATGTTATAGTGTTGTGTTTCATTCTGGAAATTAAGCTTTGGACGAAAATATTGGTCGTTGGGAGACGACTTGGTTCAACTATCACATACTGCATTTAGTGTGTTTTAATTTGGTGGGGTACGACCTCTATCAGGGGCACTTCACAGAAAACGAAAACCAAAGGAGCTCATCTAGATGGGAAACCAAACAGAACATCCTCTTGGCAGCATTCACCCTTCACTGACCTTCATCCTCACAATCTCAACACCATATAACACTAACCCATCAACACCATCGTGAACCAACTTCACTATCACCCTCAACCACGCATAACACTCTCGATCCACTTCCATCCTCCATTATGCACAATCTTCATTCACATTCACTGCCACTCTTATAGAAAGAAAAAAAAGAGAAACACATAACTTCCTCGCACACGTTCTCAACATTCTGTATAGATACAAAATTGCAGATTGCCAAATATACATCAAGGAGAGATACAAGACAAGGAAAATCAAAGAAAAAACAAGTGAATGAGTAGCAACATAAGGGAACTCCAAGAGGTAAGTGTCATGTGCATTAAGTACTTGCATCAGTATGATATTGATGTGATAATACACCACAAGACAAAACACAAAGAAAATGTTTAATCAATTTAAAGTATGCAATTTTTTAATCATATTTTCCTTTTAAAATTTATTTTTATTTTCTTTTATTTGGTCCATGGTATATGTTAATATACATTCATTGTAGTCTTGTTTAAAATCTTAGTCCAAACTTTTTTTAATAGTTTCTTATTTATATTTTGTTTTATCTTTTTCTCTTATGTTTGGCCCAATTTTAGTTTTAACCTTTACACCCCATATATTTATTTTTGAAACCCTATCTACACCATATTTGAATCCCTGAATGAATGACGCTTGCATGGTTATCATATTTTCCTTCACATCACCATCCACCTCACACGCAACCACCCTTTTTTGTGTAACAAAATTTAAAGGAAAGTTTATCCATAAAAAGTTGTTTTTGTCTCATCCACTAACACAATATGCAACATGCATACCTAACCAATTCTCTTTTTCTTCTTCAGTTCCACGCCAACTTTTTGGCAGGCATCATTCTCCATACACACCATCCCAAATTTCATAACAAAAAATTCATTTTTACAAAGGTACACTTTATAAAACTCACCCTTCCAACTAGAGGAGCTCATCTTCCAACTCCTCAAGAAATTATTTTTCTTTATTCCCTTCACTCCAGACGGTAACCCAGACAGAACATCCTCTTGATAACACTCACCCTTCACTCACCCCCATCCTCACAATCTCAATAACACATAACACTAACCCATCAACACTACCGTGAACCAACTTCACTACCCCCTTTCCACCTTGCATAATGTAAGATCCCAGTCGGATATTACTAATTTTAAATAATATAAAATAAAATAAATAATAAAGTCACATTTATTTAAATGTCTTTCCCAAAACATAGGAAATTAAAAACATTTATTAAACTCATCCAATTAAACCACAGTGTTCCAATAATCCATACTAGTTCATATTCCAGTAAAAATGCGATTTACAAAAAAATCTGAAATTAAAATGATAGTAAACTCCTATAAAAAGCTTTCCCATGTTAGCCGCTCTCCGGCTCTATGCCTCACCAGCATCACCTGGAATGTCATCTGCTCCCGTGTGACAAGTCACACGATTATCGCCACACACACAGAAAGGGTGAGCTTATAAACAATTAACATATCAATTAATAAAATCAAGATATACCCAACTATTTTATTCTAGTTAATTCTTGACCAAGACCTTATTATCCCAAGGTTTTTAAACCTACAAGTCACACAAATAATTGATCATGGACTCAGGATATATGATGCTTCCACGAACCTGCCCGCTCGTGGTCCTGCCTCTACGAACCTCCCCCCTCGTAGTCCAACTCTACGGACCTCCCCGCCCATAGTCCAACACACGTGATCCATCAACTACGAACCTCCCCGCTCGCAGCAACTCTCAAGTGTGAGCACGGAACATACTAACCTCCCCGCTCGTATCCCCACACGAGAGCATCAGGATATGAACCTCCCCGCTCATATCATCACGTGTTCACCACTAGCCATGAACCTACCCGTTCATGACACAATCAGCATCTCCTGGTCCAAGGGTCACATCACAACATCAAGACGAAAATTAAGAAAAGCACACTGCAATATAAGAGGTACATACTCAAGCTGGTCTTAGGGATTCCAATGCTTCCACGAACCTGCCCGCTCGTGGTCCAACTCTACGGACCTCCCCGCCCGTAGTCCAACTCTACGAACCTACCCGCCCGTAGTCCAACATGCGTGAACACCTACTATGAACCTCCCCGCTCATAGCAGCCTCAAGTGTGAGCACGAAACATATGAACCTCCCCGCTCGTATCCCCACACAAGAGTACAACAGATACAGACCTCCCCGCCCGCATCAATCACGCATTTCCAACCTCCGTTACGAACCTACCCGCTCGTAACTAGTCTAACATATCCCTGACCAAACCCTCATAAAGAGCCATGCAAAACACACAACAAAGCAAACTATCATAGCACTATTGCTTGGTGCAGCCCCTACGCCGTTAGGCGAAGTTACAACGCAGACTGTCTGACGATTCTCATACATCGTCGGGCGCCACATGCTTTAGAATCCCCCTATTAGTAACCATCGCCTGGCATCCCAATCCGTACCACCAGGCGCCACACCACTAACGTAAGTTTACTGAGTAAATCATCATAGAACCCATTTTTGCTATCCCAATTAATAAAAAGTATATTATTATTATATACATCTTCTAAACATATTGATCTTTTATCACACCTTCATTAAATAATTCAAAAACTTTAATTTAATTTTATACATCTTAAGTACGTATTAATATATAATATATATTATTCTTACAAACACCCATGGTATAAATTATCAAATCCCTATTAGATATAATATCCTAACCATTTAATAAAATATTATAATCTACGTTATGTATAATAAATTAATTATATACGAATTTCCCAAATTGCATCACACATAATTACCTCTATACCATATGTGTTGTTTTTTTCAAATATGATAATCATTTTCACCCTATTTATAATGTTACTCAGACAATTTAAGCTATATAATACGTAACATATAAAATAGAAGTATTTTATACTTTCCACAAGCAATAACTGATAATTATATAACACCTCTCCTTTTATATACATAATTAATTTAATATAAATCAATATCGTACTTACTAGATTTATAGTACAATATATATATATATATATATATATATATATATATATATATATTTATATATAAACATTATATTTTTGTATAACTAATATGCTACACCTAATAGAATTATCCTGCAGCAAGGCCCCTTTAAAAATTAATTACAACCTAAAAATTTCATAACTAGAAAACTTGAAAACTCAGAAATCATCTGCTTACAATTATACATAATTTTAAATAAATAAAATTAGTAAAAGTGTCACTCTTTAACGTTGCCAACCCTTAAACCACAAAACTTCCTTTTCATGCCAAAAAGTTATAAAAATCATTTTAGCACCCCTAGTTATAAAAATCATTTTAGCACCCCAATAATAATTATCAATCATTCTTTTAGCATAAAAAAAAAAAAACAACCACAGTCATAACATAACATTAATACTATAATAGATGTAATTTTTACAGTTACCAAAAAAAATCAATGATTACGTTTCATTTATAAAACAAATCTGCACCTTTCCAAATTATTATACATGATAGATGGAATATAAACACTCCCACGTAATCAATTTAATAACATATTTTGTTTCTATATAAAAAAAATCATATACATTTTCTTTTCTTTTATCTACCCCGATTCATTAGTTTAAATATCTCCAATTAATAATATTTATATACACTATATATATATATATATATATATATATATATATATATATATATTACCAAAACTGTTGGAAAACTAGTCCTACCTATATCTCCAAATTCACTTACCATCTAATTAGAATTGTTTCCAACAATTTAAATTCATACTCTACACGCATATATACATTTCCGCCAGATATATATTATTATAATACTAATATCTACGCCAGAAAATATATTCAAAACTTTCACGTATAAATCAATTATTAGTATTCTAAAAAAAATATCACACCACATATTTCTTTTTACCAAAATTCTACATCACTTTATAAATCAACCTATCATTGTTTAAATAAAGAACAAACACTTTGCATCTAGTAATACCAAACTGTGATAATATCTTTTCTTTCTGTTAATTGCTCGACATTTTGGTTTGTAAAGTACTATTCACATCTAACAAATCGCATAGAATATCTAAGACAAGATAAAATCACCCAGTATGCATTCAATCCACAAAATTATACATGTTCTACAAAACACTTTACCAGTAAAACAAATAAACATTGTCTTCTAAAGAAAAACAATGCAATTTGTTCAAAACTATGGCTGCACCATAATGGCCAATTTGGTTTTGAAAACTTCATCAAAAATAAAATTAAACAAGCAGCCAAACTGTACCACAAATAATTATAAAGATAAAGTGAGCTCCCCTTACCTGATTTCCTTGCTCCAGATGAAATTATAATGATTCGCGCTTGTTCTCCAAAGACTTCACTCTTTGTATCCTCTCCAACTCCCTTTCAACCCTCACTCTCTCCCTCTATGCCACGTTTTCCAGTCCCCTCTATGATTCTCCTTGCTACCACACTCTATAACTCTTTGCTTTCTCACTCACTCTCTTCCCTCACCAATTCAGCCCAAAATAAATAAAAAAATGATAAAAACGAAATTAATTCAATTTTAAAGTTTAATAGCCATTACTACACCTACATCCTTCCTACCCTTCACTCCAGACGGGAACCCAGAAAGAACAACCTCTTGGCAACACTCACCCTTCACTGACCTGCATCCTCACAATCTCAACACCACATAACACTAACCCATCAACATCACCGTGAACCAACTTCACTATCACCCTCAACCACGCATAACACTCTCGATCCCCTTCCATCCTCCATTATGCACAATTTCATTCACATTCATTGCCACTCTTACAGAAAAAAAAGAGAAACACATAACTTCCTCGCACAAGTTCTTAACACTCTAGATAGATACAAAATTAGAGATCGTCAAATATACATCAAGGAGAGATACAAGACAAGGAAAAAAAAAGAAAAAAAAAGTGAATGAGTAGCAACAAAAGGGAACTCCAAGAGGTAAGTGTCGTGAGTTGTAAGTACTTGCATGAGGATGATTTTTATCTGATAATACACGATAAGAGAAAACGGAAAGAAAAGGTTTAATCATATGAAAGTATGAAATTATTTAATCACATTTTCCTTTTACACTTTATTTTTATTTTCTTTTATTTTGTCCATGGTATTTGGTAATATACGTTCATTGTTGTCTTGTTTAAAATCTTAGTAGAAACTTTTATTTTAACATTTTCTTATTTATTTTTTATTTTTTATTTTTCTCTTATGTTTGGCCCAGTTTTAGTTTTAACTTTCACAGCCCATATATTTCTTTTTCAAACCCTGTCTACACAATCTTTGAATCCCTGAATAACTGATGCTTGCATGGTTACCATATTTTCCTTCACATCACTATCCACATCCCACGCAACCACCCTTTTTTGTGTAACAAAATTTAAAGGAATGCCTATCCAAAAAAAGTTGTTTTTGTCTCATGCACCAACACAGTATGAAGCATGCATACCTAACCAATTCTCTTTTTCTTCTTCGGCTCCACAACAATTTTTTGGGAGGCATCATACTCCATACACGCCACTGCTAATTTAATAACCAAAAATTTGTTTTTGCACAGGGTGGCGGACAATATAGAAAAAAGAAAACGAAAACTAGAGGACCTCATCTTCCAACTCCTCAAGAAATTATTTTTCTTTGTTCCCTTCAATCAAGACGGGAACCCAGACAGAACATCCTCCTAGCAACGCTCACCATTCATTCACCTTCATCCTCATAATCTCAACACCATATAACATTAACCCATCAACACCACCGTGAACCAACTTCATTATCCCCCTCACCCACGTATAACAACCTTGATGCCCTTCCATCCTCCATTGTGCACCATCTTCATTCACATTCATTATAACTCTTATAAAAAATAAAAGAGAAACAAACAATTTCATCGCACAAGTTCTCAACATTTTGGATAGATACAAAAATTGAGATCGCCAAATGTACATTAAGGAGAGATACAAGAGAAGGAAAATGAAAGGAAAAAAAGAAGTGAATGAGTAGCAACATAAGGGAACTTACAGAGGTATGTGTCGTGAGCCTTATGTACTTGTATGACGATGATCTTGATGTGATAATAGACGACAAGACAATACACAAAGAAATGGTTTAATCATTTAAAAGTATGAAATTATTTAATGATATTTTCCTTTTACACTTTATTTTAATTGTTATTTTTGTTTTCTTTTATTTGGTCCATGGTATTTGGTAATATACATTCATGCTTGTCTTGTTAAAATCTTAGTCCAAACCTTTTTGTTTTTAATTTTCTTATTTAATTTTTTATTTATTTATTTTTCTCTTACGTTTGACCCAATTTTAATTTTAACCTTTGCACCCCCTATATTTCTTTTTTAAACCCTATCTACACCATCTTTAAATCCCTAAATGAATGACGCTTGCAAGGTTACCATATCTTCCTTCACATCAATATCGACCTCGCACGCAAAAAAGTTCTTTTTGTCTCATGCACCAACACAGTATGCAACATGCTTATGTAACCAATTCACTTTTTCTTTTTGTCCACCTCTTTCGTATTCCCAACCAAACATTGCCAACTCATTATTCTCGAGCCCAGAATATGGAGCTCTGTCTCATACCATTACCATGTCACATTGATACCAACCCTTTCATATCTCATGTTGAACACATACCAACTCGTCATTTCAATTTCATGAATCATCTCATACAATCGTCATGCTCACATCACGTTAAAGTCCACAAATCATAACTCATACACCACCTCATTCACAAAGGCCATCCAGTTCATAAACTTAAAAGAATACTCATACAAGCAAGTTGTCCACTTTTGAAATCAAAAAAAGATCAATTCCAACCACCTTCTCGCCCAGCATCTCGCTCAGGCAGAAGGGTCTCGCCCAGGCGAGGAGGACCCTCGCTCAGGCGACCTCCCTTCGCCTAGGCGAGAGCTCGACCTCCAGAATTAGAACCCTACGCGCGTTCTCACTTAGGCGAGACCCTCCTCGCCTAAACGAACGAAATGAACAATAGAGATGAGTATGGGCTAGCCACAACACTTACATGGCGTAGGGAAAACAATTTCGAACTAGCTCGAAGACGGCAGAACCCTAACCCTAGCAGAGCGTCCTGTGAGAGCAAGGTGACGGCTGGTTTTCTGAAAGTGAATGAAAATGTGGAATTAGGACAACACGGAGGGTTCTTATCTCATGGGCCAGCCTTTAGGCCCACTGTTGTAGGGCAACCCTAAAGATTAAGGTGGCAGAAATAAAAGGGGCCTCACAATTATCACCGTCACCCACACATAACACTCTCGATCCCCTTCCATCCTCCATTATGCCCCATCTTCATTCACATTCAATGCAACTCTTATAAAGAAAAGAGAAACACACAACTTCCTTGCACAAATTCTTATCACTCTAGATAGATAAAAAATTGGAGATCGCCAAATATACATAAAGGAGAGATACAAGAGAAGGAAAAGATAGTGAATAAGTAGCAACATAAAGGAACTCCAAAATGTAAGTGTCGTAAGCCTTAGGTACTAGAATGAGCATGATCTTGATCTAATAATACACGACAAGACAAAATACAAAGAAAATGTTTAATCATTAAAAAGTATGCAATTATTTAATCATATTTTCCATTTACACTTTATTTTTATTTTCTTTTATTTGGTCCATGATATTTTGTAATATACGCTCATTGTTGTCTTGTTTTAAATCTTAGTCAAAACCTTTTTTTAACATTTTCTTATTTATTTTTTATTTTATTTTTTTCTCTTATGTTTGGCCAATTTTTCGTTTTTAACCTTTACACCCCCTATATTTCTTTTTGAAACCCTGTCTACACTATCTTTGAATCCCGGAATTAATGACGCTTGCATGATTACCATATTTTCCTTCACATCATTATCGACCTCCCACACAACCACCATTTTTTGTGTAACAAAATTTAAAGGAAAGCCTATCCATAAAAAGTTGTTTTTGTCTCAAGCACAAACAAAGAATGAAGCATGCAGACCTAACCAATTCTCATTTTCATCTTCAGCTCCACGACAACTTTTCGAGAGCCATCATTCTCCATACATGCCACCGCCAATTTCATAACCAAAAATTCGCTTTTACCAAGGTGGGGCACTTTACAACAAAGAAAACAAAAACCAAAGGAACTTATCTCCCAACTTATGAAGAAATTTTTTTTCTTTGTTCCCTTCACTCCAAATGGGAACCCAAATAGAACATCCTTTTGGCATCACTCACCCTCCACTCACCTCCATCCTCACAATCTCAACACCACATAACACTAACCCATCAACGCCACCGTGAACCAACTTCACTATCACCCTTACGTATGCATAACACTCTCAATCCCCTTCCATCCTCCATTATGCACCATCTTCATTCATATTCCCTACAACTTATAAAAAAATAGAAACACATAACTTCCTCACAAAAGTTCTCAACACTCTGGATAGATACAAAATTGGAAATCGCCAAATATACATAAAGGAGAGATACAAGAGTAGGAGAATAAAAACATTAAAGGGGAAGAAACATAAGAGAACTTAAAGAGGCAAGTTTCATGAGTCTTAAGTAACTGCATGAGCTTATCTTGATATGATAATACACGACAAAAAAAATCACAAAGAAAAGGTTTAATCATTTAAAAGTATGCAATTATTTAATCATATTTTTCTTTTACACTTTATTTATATTTATATTTTCTTTTATTTGGTCCTTGGTATTTGGTAATATACGTTCATTGTTGTCTTGTTTAAAGTCTTAGTCCAACATTTTTTTTAACATTTTCTTATTTATTTTTTTCTTTGATGTTTGGCCCAATTTTAGTTTTCACCTTTACACCTCCTATATTTCTTTTTGAAACCCTGTCTATACCTTCTATCTCTGAATCCTTTAATGAATGACGCTTGCATGGTTACCATATTTTCCATCACATCACTAACCACCTCCCACGCAACAACCCTTTTTTGTGTAACAAAATTTAAAGGAAAGTCAATCCAAAAAAAGTTGCTTTTGTCTCATTCACCACCACATTATGCAGCATGCAGACCTAACTAATTCTCTTTTTCTTCTTCGACTCCATGCCAACTTTTTAGGGGGCATCATTCTCCATACACCCTACTGACAATTTCATAACCAAAAAATCATTTTTACCAAGGTTGTGGGCACTTTACAGAAAAGAAAAGCAAAACCACAGGAGCTCATTTTCAAATTCTTCAAGAAATTATTTTTCTTTGTTCCCTTCACTCCGGACAAGAACTCAGAAAGAACATCCTCTTGGAAGCACTAACCCTTCACTCACCTTCATCCTAAAAATCTCAACACCACATAACAAAAACCAATCAATACCACCATGATCCAACTTCATTATCACCCCCACCCACGCATAACACTCTCGATCCCCTTCCATCCTCGATTATGCACCTTGTTCATTCACATTTACTACCACTCATAAAAAAAAAGTGAAACACACAACTTCCTCACACAAGTTCTCAACACTCTAGATTAATACAAAATTTGAGATCGCCAAATATACATCAAGGAGAAATACAAGAGAAGGAAAATCAAAGAAAAGAAGAAGTGAATGAGTAGCAACATAAGGGAACCCCAAGAGGTAAGTATCGTGAGTCTTAAGTACTTGCATGAGCTTATCTTGATCTAATAATACACGACAAGACAAATCCTGAAGAAAAGGTTTAATGATTTAAAAGTATGCAATTATTTAATCATATTTTTTTTACATTTATACTTATTTTCTTTTATTTGGACCATGGTATTTGGACCTAACCAGTTCTCTTTTTCTTCTTCGGCTCCACGCCATCTTTTTGTGCGGTATCATTCTCCATACACACCATCGCAAATTTCATCACCCAAAATTCGTTTTTACAAAAGTGGGGGTCACTTTACAGAAAAGAAAATGAAAACCAAAGGAGCTCATCTTCCAACTCCTCAAGGCATTATTTTTCTTTGTTCCCTTCACTTCAGATGGGAACATTGATAGAACATCCTCTTGGCAGCACTCACCCTTCACTCAACTCCATCCTCACAATCTCAACACCACATAACAATAACCCGTCAACACCACTGTGAACCAACTTCACTATCACCCTCACCCACCATAACACTCTTGATTCCCTTTCATCTTCCATTATGCACCATCTTCATTCACATTCACTGCCATTCTTATAAAAAAAAGAAAAGAAATACATAACTTCCTCAACCAATTTCTCAACAATCTAGATAGATACAAAACCTGAAACCGCTAAATATACATAAAGGAGAGATACAAGAGAAGGAAATTGAAAGAAAAAGAAGAAGTGAATTAGTAGCAACATAAGGGAACTCTAAGAGGTAAGTGTCGTGAGCCTTAAGTACTTGAATGAGCATGATCTTGATCATATAATACACGACAAGACAAAACACAAAGAAAAGTTTTAATGATTTAAAAGTATGCAATTATTTAATCATATTTTCCTTTTACACTTCATTTTTATTTTTATTTTCTTTTATTATGTCCATGGTATTTGGTAATATACGTTCATTGTTGTCTTGTTTAAAATATTAGTCCATACTTTTTTTTAACATGTTCTTATTTATTTTTTATTTTTTTTCTCTTATGTTTGGCCCAATTTTAGTTTTAACCTTTGCACCGACTATATTTCTTTTTGAAACCCTATCTACCCCATCTTTGAATCCCTGAATGAATGACGCTTGCATGGTTACCATATTTTCCTTCTAAATCACTATCCACCTCTCACACAACCACTCTTTTTTGTGTAACAAAATTTAAAGGAAATCCTATCCAAAAAACGTTGTTTTTTTCTCACACCAACACAGTATACAACATGCAAACGTAACCAATTATCTTTTTCTTCTTCGGGGTCCATGCCAACATTTTGGAGGCCTCATTCTCCATACACACTACTGCCAATTTCATAACCAAAAATTTGCTTTTACCAAGGTGGGGGCACTTTATAGAAAAGTAAACGAAAATCAGAGGAGTTCATCTTCCAACTCCTCAAGAAATTATTTTTCTTTGTTCCTTTCACTCCAAACGAGAACCCAAATAGAACATCCTCTTGGCAGCACTCACGCTTCACTCACCTCCATCCTCACAATCTTAACACCACATAACACTAACCCATCAAAACCACCGTGAACCAACTTAACTATCACCCTCACCCACACATAACACTCTCGATCCTACTCCATCCTCCATTGTGCACCATCTTCATTCACATTCAACTTAACTGCCACTTTTATATAAAAAAAATAAACATACAACTTCCTCACAAAAGTTCTCAACACTCTAGATAGATACGAAATTTGAGATCACCAAATATATATCAAGGAGAGATACAAGAGAAGTAAAATCAAAGAAAAAAGAAGTGAATGAGTAGTAACATAAGGGAACTCCAAGAGGTAAGTGTCGTGGGCCTTAAGTACTTGCATGAGCATGATCTTGATCTGATGTGTGTGAGGCTTGTTGAGTGCTATTGAATGCTTAAATGAACAAGACATCATTATATGTAAGTTTTTGCATTTTATCTGCTTTTGTTCTAAAACATGTTGTTCCAATTTTTTGTTATTGCTTAAGTGAGTGTTGGAAAATAGCTTAAACATCAGCTTCATTCTCAACCATTAATATGTGTTCTTCCCCTCCAACATCCCCCACACATTCTCCTCTCTTGTGTTTGTCCGACTACTCACGTCGTGTGACACTAATTTTCAAATAATTCAAAAACACTAAAAAAATATAAAATTTCAAAAATATAAAAATATCAATATTTCCAAAAAAGTCTTTCTTAACAAATACATGATTAGTGATTCTCCACTGTGAGATACATAGGAGCAGGGCTAGTCCTTTTAAGGTTCACCTCCCAAAAAACCAAAACTATTTCCAAAATAGTTTTCCATATATCTTTTAAAAAACTACGTAACCCTGATTTCTCATTTTGAATGAGAATACGTAGAACCAAGTTCAATCTTTGTCGGGTCCAAAAAACCAAAAAAGTATTTATGTTTCTTTTTAGTATTATTTGTCTTCTTATTTTTGGGAAAATTAATATTTTAAAAACCACATCGACCTTGCATGTTTAATTAAAGATACCGCCCTCGAGTGGGCACTGTTGGGTGATAACACCTTCCTTACGCATAACCGACACCCGAATCTGAAAATCTGTTTCTTCGCAGACTTGCTTTATCTTTATGGTTTTCCATAGTTTTCCAGAAATAACTATGGTGACGACTTCAAATATCTTTTTAAACTCGTTTCTTTTTTGGTTAGTCGTCCCATTGCGATCTCAGTTGCAACACTTACCAAAGTGGGGACCATTAAGCCAAATTTTAATTTGGTGATATATTCTAACTTAGGAGACTTTTTCACGATGCGTATATAGTGGAGTTTGCAAGTCATAAGAAAATCTGAGTTATGTAATTGATAAATTGAGTTTAGATAAGTAAATTGTTAGTTAAAATTTAGAAATGATGCATGTTCCAAAATTATGAATTGATCTAGATAAAATATAGCTTAAATGGTATGATATATATTATTTTGATTGATGGGAGTTGTTGATGTGTCGTTTTGGGTAATGTTAATAATTTTTTGGGTGCAAGAACTGTTAAAGGACATAATGGATAAGCCAAATTTCGCAAAATTTATGTTCTGTAGTGTATTTGAATTATGAGGATTCGTTAGGCGAGTGTTTATTTCGCTAGGCGACTAGAAAATAGAGTGTCTATGTATATATTCGTTGGGCGAGGGATTTTGTGCAGGACAACAAAAAAACAACGTTTTTCGAATAAGTTTTTCATTGGGCGAAAAAAGCATGTCATTGAGCGACTCGGCATTTTTCTCGCGCTAGACAAGTTTGATAAAATTGAGTTTCCTACTTCATTCACCATTTAATCAAGGTGAAATTTTGACAACTGGTCTGTTACATATGGTTTTTCAAATCGTTGAGATCGTCAATTTGAACTCTGTACGTATATAAAATTGAGATGGTCTATCACACACGATTGCTTCATTTTAGATTTGTGATGATAATTTTGTTTTGAAATTTGGTGCAGTTATTGCTAAGTTAGAGACGTTGGTCGTTGTCTAAATTGTATATTCAATGCAATGTTTTATTGATGTGATTGGAATTTATGTTAATACATGCATGAAATGGAATGTGTGTTATGGTAAAAAAATGCATACATGTGTTAAAATGGTGGTTTGTAAAGCGTGGCAGTCTTAGCAAGAGGATAGAGGGCAAAGTTGACCTTGACAAATCTTGTTGTTTTCTTAAGGAATAGTAGAGAGTGATGGACTTAACGTAATTGTACCACTGATGGACTTTGCTGTAGGACTTAAGGAAGATTTTAGTAGACTCTATCTTGAGACTTCAAGAGAGTTGGACGAAAGAGTTAGATTGGCTCTAGTGGCAGGTTGGTTGGAATGGTAAGTTACATGCGAGGGTTTTTGTAAATTTTAGTGATTGATTCTCTTGTGTTAAGTAGGGGTGGGCATGGATTGGATTTTTAATGATCCAATCCACATCCATTTTATGTCCAAATAATTGGATTAGATTTTTGACCCAAATTCATTTCTTTAGCAAAAGTAGTTTGGATTTTTTTTAAATCCAGATCCAAATATTTGGATCAAGATTTAAATCCAATCCAAATATTTAGATCAAGTTCAAAATCCAGAATCCATTTTTTTTTAAAAGAAATTTAAATTGAATTTTTTAAAACTTGTGTCATTAAGGCCCGAATGACCCGGATGAGACCGATGACCCGAACGGGCCCGACGACCTAGACGGACCCGACAACCCGAACGGGCTCGACAACCCGGACGAGCCCGACAACACGGACAGACTCGACAACGTGAACGGGTTGGACGACCTGAATGGGCCCGACGACACGAACGGGCCAGACGACCCGGACGGACCTATCCAAATAGTCAGGCCCAATCGGGTAGTCAGACACGTTCGAGTCGTAGGGCTCGTCTGGGTCGTCGGGTATGTCAATGTCGTCAGGCTCGTCTGAGTTGTCGGGCCCATCCAAGTCGTCGATCATGTCCGGGTCGTCAAGCCCGTTTGGGTCGTCGGGCCCGTTCGGATCTTAGGCCCTGTCCAGGACATCAAGCCCATCCAGGACGTCGAGCCCGTCTGGGTCGTAGGGTACGTTCGGGTCGACGCGCCCGTTCGTGTCGTCGTGCCATCTGGGTCGTATGGCCCATGTAGGTTGTCATGCTCGTCTGGGTCTTCGGGCCCATCTGGGTCATCAGGTTCGTCTGGATCGTCCAGAAGATCCGGGTCGTCCGACCGATCCGGGTCGTCCGGCCAGTTCGTGTCGTCGTGCCCATCCAGGTCGTAAGGGCCATGTCAGTCGTTAGACCTGTGCGGGTCGTCGGGCCTGTCCAGGTCGTCGGGCCCGTCCAGGTCGCCGGGCTCGTCCAGGTCGTCCACCCCATCCGGGTCTTCAGGCCCCTTCGGGTTGTCGGCCTATTCCGGTCGTTGGGCTCGTCTGGGTCTTTGGGCCTTCCTGACCCGTTCGGGTCTTTGGGCAGCCTGACTTATTTTCGTCATTGGTCCTGCCTGGTTCGTTCGGGTCTTCTGGTCTGCGTGACCCTTTCGGGTCTTCGTGTCCGCCTTACACGTTCGATTCTTCGAGCCCGCCTGACTCGTTCGGGTCATCGGCCTGCCTGACCCGTTCGGTTCTTCGAGCTCGCTTGAGTCATTAGAGTCATCGGGCTCGCTTGGCCCGTTCGGGTCTTTGAGCCCACTGGGTCCGTTCGGATCTTCAGGCCCACCTGCCCCGTTCGGTTCATCGGGCTCACTTGAATTTTCCGGATCGTTGGGCTCGATCGACTCGTTCGGTTTGTCGGGCCCGCCTAGCCCGTTTATATCTTTGGACCCGCCCAACCTCTTATGGTCGTCGGGCTTGCCCGATCCGTATAGGTCGTCGAGCAAGGCCCGTCCAAGTCTAAATTTAGCATAGTCCATGTGAACCTTTAGTCTAACCCAACTAAAAATTTAAATTGAAAATTTGGATTGGATTTTTTGGATTATCCATATTTAAAAATCTTGATTTATAAAATGGATATCCAATCCATAAAATATATAAAATGTAGATTAGATTGAAATCCAGATCCATTAAATGGATTATAAATGGATTGGAGCAAAAGTGGATTGGATCAAGAAAATTAAATTTTTTGCCCACCCCTAGTGCTAAGTCTACATGTGGGTTTATTGTTGTTGGGAGTGACAATAAACATTGTGGTGAATTGTGTGATATTGAATAAGGTGTTGTAATGGTATGGGTGCGGTGATGTGGTAATTATTGTATAGTATTTATGTTAAAAATGATGTTTTGTTTAAGTTAGCTCACCCTTGCATGTTTGTGGTTATGGTTTCCACCTGTGATGATCGTATGACGGTGTTATACGAGAGTATATATTTTTGTATATGTTGTTTTATATGCACAACAGTGAGAAGCTTTGGGATTTCTTTGGGGAAGAACTTGTTTTGTATTTGAACTTATTTAGATGAAGGTTGTTTTCATGAAAAAAAAATTAACCTTTGGTTTAATTGCGGATGTTAGATTATTAAATGCTGAGTTTATTTGGTTGAATAAATTAAAGATCAGTTTTGATTAATTTGGAACAATGGTATCAAAGTTGTGAATTAAAAGTTTTTGAAATCCATGAATTTTACAAGTATTTTAGTAGCACCGGACGACTAAACTCATCAAACACGCTTGAAACATCTTCATCATTATGGCTAATTATTTCTTTGATACAACAACTAATTTAATATTAAGCTTAATTGAAATAAATAATTTTATATGATTACTAAAAATTAAATTATTATAGAAAGAGTCACAAAGTTTAAAAATTATCTTTTAATGACTATATTTTGAAGAAGGAACGTTTTCAAATCAAATAAACACTTTATATAAGCATTCTATGTGACTAATGATTATATTGATCTAGATTGCAATTAGTAGTTATTATAATTTTAACAAGATATTTCAAGCTTATGCTACACAGTTTGCTTAAGCAAAAAAATATTGAGCGTTGGGGAGAAGGTCAAGTTGATAAGATTCCAAATCAAGCTCATGTTGAAGAAAGAAATGAAAGAAAATAATTGAAGAGTTTCAACAAGAGATATTTGAAGACTTGAAGGAACTATATTGAAGAACATATCAAGTCATTCCATATAAAGAATAATCAAGGAGAGACTGATGAGGCTATGCCTCTATAAAGGATGCAAAGTTGATCGAGAAAAAAATGAACAACATCTAAAAGTGCTAAACTTATGAGAGTCAAATTTATAGAAAAGATAATTGTGAGATACAACTTGGTTGAACGTTTAACTATTGTAATATTCTTCACATAGTGAAGTTTCACCCAATGCTCTTTGATTGTACTCTCTTACTTTGAGAATTACTATTGTAATTCCACTTGAGAGTTCTTAATCTCAAGGGGAGGTTAAGAAGGATACTTGGAGAGGTTGTTACTTATGTAACCTGTAGATATTGATACTTGTGTGACCTGGAGAGGTTGATACTTGTGTAACCTGGAGAAAGTGATACTCGTAATCAAGTGTTGTGATTAGTGGAACTTCTTTGGGTACCCATATTTCTTAGAAATACAATTTTCAATTTTGGTACCCATATTTCTTTGGGTTTATGATTAGTTTTACAATAGAATACTACTTTCTTGGTTGATTACATGAAGCAAAACTAGACACTTATGGTATGGTAATTTAGTGTTTTAACTCCTTTATTGTATCTTCATGAGCATTAACCAGTTCTTCCCAGATTTCTTTTTGCAAAATCCATGTTTCGAACTCTAATGACATCTTCTGAAAGAACACAGAAATATATGTTTGACTTTTTCATTTTTGATGAAATATGTACCTCTGACTTTCATTCCAAGTACTTCGTGAAAGAAATTTTCCATTATTATCCATTAGATCAAGAATGCCATTTTCAATTACTTTAGATAAACTTATGTCAATGTTTTCAAGGTATGTTAACATCTTTATGCTCCATAAGTTGATGTTTTCACCATTGAAAAAAGGGTGACAAATTACCGCGAATTTTGTCTTCTTGATCTTGTATACTTGGATCAATCCTCTTGTTTTGTTAAGAAGTCCCACAAAGGTAGCTCTAGTGTAAAACGACTCTAGAAAGAGGGGGGTGAACAAAGCTTGTATACATTTTAAACATTTTGCGCAGATATCAATTAATAAACAATAATGTAAAAAATAAATTGTACACACAAAATTTATAATAATTTACCCTTAATGCAAACGATATGTTCAGTCTCTTAAGCAAAAAACTTAAGAAATTCTATTAATCAAATATCTCAATTTGATTACAACATGAGTATAGTATAGTCTCTCTAGACACCATGAGTATCAACCTCTTCAGGTATTACGAGTATCAACATTTCCAGGTTATACAAGTATCAATCTCTCAAGGTTTCATTCTCAATCTTCCCCTAAGATCGATAACTCTCACTTGGAATAATCAGAATTACTCTCAAAGTAAGAAAGTACTATCAAAACTCACAGGGTAAACTTCATGTGAAGAATATTACAATATCACACACTCATTGTCACTCGGAACTAATAGAATTGGACTTTATAAGCTCAATGTTTTTTCTTTGAATCTTCTTCATCACTTGCATATTGTTCATGCATGTTCTCTCTATCAATTATACTTTTCTTCATTTAGGTCTTGGTATTTATATTCACGTTGAAGAATATGATTGTTGATATATTTTCATCCCTAAATATTTTGTTTTTAATTCGTTTTCAAATAAATACCTTCATCTTGCTTTGCATAAGGAAGGTCTTGATATAACTTTCAAAATACTTTCTTTCTTTGAATTATTCATTCTTTTCTTTCCTTTCCTATTTTTCTACTTCAATTTATATTTCTTCATTCTTTAATCCATATTATCTTTTGAATATAGTCTCCAAGATATTCTTCAAATATTTACAATCTTTAATTTTGTATATAATCTTCAAGATATACTTCATCTTCAGCGTAGATGATTCTTTAGATATTCTTCTTCTTTAATCAGATCTCCAATCAATGATTCTTCCTTCAATTCTTGATTTGCATGATGAGGAATTTCATATACAGATTGTTGATTAAAACTTCTTTTTTGTCGTTTAGATTTTCTTCACTATATAATGTATCAGACTTAGTTCCTTGTTTTGTTTGATGTCGTTTGCTTACTCTTATGTGTTTTGCATAGTCTACTTTGACTTTTCTATATCGTCTGATCAACTCTATTTGACTCACTCTATAAAGTTTTAGAAGGGTCAATTTAATACTCCTCTTCTTGACTAATTATTTCTTTTACTACTTACATTAATAACATACATGCTTTCTTTTCATATTAATAATAAGCATTCTCTAAGAAAATTATCCAATCTTTCATCCCATTAGCAATAAAAACTGAATTTCTCATATTTATTTTGGTTAGCAATGTCTTTTATATTAAAATTTACATGATTTTTAATTATCTTTTTTCTTAAATTTGAAGTTCTATCTCTATGCTGCTATGTCAACTATATGCATAAGAACTAGCTGATATGGACAGATAAACTTTCTCTAAGAACTTCTTTGTTTTAGACTTTCCTTCGTATATTTTAGACAGATAATATAGCTTCTTCTTTTTTCTCTTTATACCAAAAATCCACCATCATACATAAAAATATTTTGTATTTCAAATAAGATGAAATTTTTAATTGTATCGATAAACAGGAACAAAGAATGTTACTCCTTCCATCTCAAACTCATTACTACTTGAATAATACATAGATTCGAAGAACCACAATCATTTTTCATAACTTGTTATTATCTTCACCAATAAAAAGGATTTAAGTCTTCTCCAACAACATTCTCTTCATGATTTACCTCAACTTTTTCTCAATTACTTAAATGTATTTTGTTCAATTTTTCAATACTTTTATCCTTTTGTTTGAAAATGAGTTAGTAACATACATGCTTTATTTTCATACTAATAATAAGCATTCTCTAATCACTTAAATGTATTTTGTTCAATTTTTCAATATGAAGAAACAATTCAATTTGGAATAAGAATCACATAGTTTGAAAATGAGTTAGTAACATAGTACTTTCTTTTCATACTAATAATAAGCATTCTCTAATTATCCAATCTTCCATCTCATTAGCAATAAAAAAAATAATTTCTTTCATTTATTTTGGTAAGCAGTGGCTTTTATCCAATCTTTCATCAAAATTGACATGATTTTTAATTATCTTTTTCTTAAATTTGAAGTTTTATGTCAAAATATGCTGTTATGTCAACTATATATGCATAAGAATGAGCTGATATGGACAGATGAACTTTTTCTCAGAACTTCTTTTCTCTCATTCTTTACACACTTTTTCAAATCCAGTTTGTAGGCATAACAAGAACTCAACCATATTACATCAAAGACTAAAAAGCAAAAGCAAAAAAGCAAAAGCGAAACCAAAAACCACCCTCTAAATTGGCAACAAGATCATCCCAAAATATGCTGCTTTCACAGAGCATCATTCAATCGAAGTATCTATTTCTCTATTTCACTTATATATACATTGGCATTGACCCTTCTGTGATGAGCTTCAAGCAATGCAAGTTGGCAACAAGCAACTAGAAAAGAAACACAGTCCTCTCTTCTGCACCCAATAAGATGAGAAAGAAACACACTTAGTAAGACCTCAAAACTTCATCAAAAGCTGAAAAAAGTTCAAAACTTTGAAAATCACTTAGAGAAAAAAAAAAGTAAAGTGTGTGTGGGGTTGCACCTTTTTAGCTTTGGCATAAAGAAGCCCTGGTGAGATCTTGTACAAGTCCTCATCAACAGGCTTAGAAGTTGGCCTTCGCAATGGTGGTGAACTGGGTGCTGAACTATCCACATCATCACTGATCCAATTCTTCAACTTTGTTTCTTTTTCATGTTGGTCAAACACCTTTGTCTGAAATGTCAAAAACCCAATGCAAATGCTTTACATAAAGTCATCTTTCAGGTTACGTGTCTCTCTACCCATTAATTCTTATCTACCAAAGTTTTCTCCTTTAATGAAAAAATTTCAACTTTATCAGTTTCTTCTGGCATTAGTCTTTAGTTGCACATGAAAAAAAAAAAAACAACTTGGTACAACAAGTGACAGTGTGAACAACTCTTCACGCTCTCCCACGCGTGGGTCGTGGAATCATTTCATATTTACAAATCAGAGAAAAAGGCAAAATTGCTTTCAATTTTCCACACTCCTGTCTAACCCCACAGCTATGAGTGTGATGTGCATATATAATTTCGTTTTCCTCACCACGTACTTTGATAATTTCACGTTCTTTTCACCCACTGCACTTCTTTTCAAAATGAGATTATGCTTGTGCATCCTTAAATAGGATCAATTAACAGCAGTGAAAAAAGAAATGGGGTTGTAATAAAACACAGTTAAAATAAGATAAAAAAAAAAGTTATAAAAAGGGCTATTTACAATTTATCATATTTCAAATTTACCAAACCCAGTCACCAGCTTGAAAACTCAGAAAAGAATAGCAACAAAGTAAATCCTTAATTCTTGAATCTTGAGACTAAGAATTGGGTGAGGTTTTGTAAAACATAACATACCCTTCTGCGAGGAACAACAATCATGGCTGGTGTGACAACATTGTTCTCGTACAAATCCCCTGTAACGTAAAGATCACGATCCTCAGATTCAGAGTAGCTACATCGTAGCAAACCAGCTTGTCTCGCTGTCTCAAAGCACTGTGTGAAAGGAAGGTTATCGTTCCAATCCCAGCTCCCAAATGCTGGCACTTGGCTCTTCTTCTTGTAGTAGCCTTCCTGTTACAGATTCACAAACCCCCCATAAATTAGAAACCATAGAACATAACCAAGCATGCCAAAGTGTTGAATTGAAGGCATAACAAAAGGACTTACTTCCATTGCAACTCAACTGAGTGATGAGTGAAGAGTGAAGAGTGAGTCTCAAAGAATGGTTAGAAAATGGGGTGGTGTTGTTTGTTTGTGTGAGCATGGGTTTAAAAAAGAGAAGAGTGCATGTGGGTTGTGACAGTGTGTGAAGAGGTAGCAAGAAAAAGAGAGAGAGAGGGTAAAAAGTTTGGGGTAATGGGGTATGAGGTATGGGATCTAAAGGGAAATAAAGTAATTTTAATTGGAGAGAAAGCAGATAGATAAAGAAGTTTCACAGTTTTGAGACAGAGGGACACAGAGGTATGATTCATTTTAAATTCTATCTTCACCTTTTCTTACAACTTTTTTTTTGAGGTGATTGGGATATACTTTTTAACTGTGATGGTTGTTGTAGCAAGTATTTTCAATATTCACTTCAACAGCATTTTCGTATGTTCAAAGTTTCATTGCTACATTAACTTGTACATGTTAAAAGCTTTATGTAGAAAGAAAAAGGAGTTTAGGGTAGTTTTGAGATTTACGTTTGAAATTTTTAATGAGTTGAAGATGAAATTTGTATAACGTTAAATTTGATAGATTGAGATAAAAATAAATGAAAATGCTTTAAACTTTCCTATTATGTTCAAACAACGTAAAGACAAGTAAAACCTTTCAAGTTAATTTCCTAATAAAATATTCAAGAGATTAAAAACGATGACCAAAAGTCCTTCAATGATTAATTTAATGATATTTTAAATATTGTTATCATACTTGAGAATAAATTATATTATTTTTTCTTTTTGTCTGTATATACATGTGTGAAAGGGGAATATGAAGAGAGGACATAATTAACCTGCATTGTCAGTTTCTGTCTCATACATTAAAAGATTACCTTAAAAAAATGACATTAAAAATTTTATATTCAGTTTTCTCTTGTTAAAAAACACTGACTCTGGTTCTTCACTCTGCATTAACACTATAAAAAAACTCAGCTTATTTTGTAAAGATTAGACATTACAGGGTGACAGTGATAACTAAATACTAATTTTATATTTTGTTGTACTCATAACTAACTAAAAAGTTGGAGATTTTGTGGAATCATAAGGGGCTAAATATGATTCACTTATTTAACAAATACCATAAAAATAGAAAGAAGTTGGACATAGTGCATTTATGATTTGGTTTGTGCGTGTGATTAATTGGTGAAACGCAGAATAATGAAGGTCTTTTTGGGCACTTCAAAGACTGTGATGGGTTTCGCTTTATTTCCCCACACGCGTACCAGCAGTGAACTTGGTGCTTCGTGCAAAATGCCCATTCAGTGTTTGTGAAAATGCTCGTGACTCTTTGCCAGTGTTCTATTAGACACAGTGGTCCACAAAAAAGTTAAAATATTCAAGAGGTCAACAACCCTTCTCCAATGCTTCATTTATGCATAAACCTACTAATGCTAGGGTTTTCATCCTAGTAAACATGTTTGTTTATACCATTTATCAAAGTTAAAATTTGATCCTAAAAGCGTTCTTGAGCCCAAAACCAGTGCTCTTTGTGTCAGATTCTGACATGTTTTGTTCTGCATCACACAGCATGTGATGTGATTTGAGAGTGTATAATATTTTTTTCATGAAATGTAGCAGTAAATGTGCTTAGTTTGAGAATTAATTAAAGTAAAGAATGAGTTTATGTGGATAATATTTTTTAAAAATGGGTTTGATGAAAAAAGAAACAAATTGATTAAACCCCTCTACGTTTTATTTTCTTTACATTTATTAGTGGATGAAATATCTTTCTTGTGATGAACTTTCGAAGTGGGGAATAGTCAAAATCTAAAGGACCGAAACTTGTGGATACACCGAAGGGTCTCACCAAGAAGTCAAAAACGCTACCTTGTTAGCTGAATAAGAAAACATTGGGAACTATTCTTTCTACTTAATCTTCAACTCATAACTATATTGTTAGTTCAATAAAAATTATAAAATACTCAAACATGTAGGGCTTGGTTGCAATTTAAAACCCTTCAGAAACTGAAAGTCACTGGACATGAACATTATAAATTGGAAGACACACAGTATAAGACTTTTTTTCGGGACTTTAAATAAAATAACGGAAATAAAGCAAAGTAACTTGAAGATGTTTGGTTAACATGTGCATAAGTTCGCGGAGCTTATGAGAGCGTGGTAGCGTCAACTCTCTCAAGTAATAATGGGAAAATAACAATACAATGATTTAAAATATCAAAATATGTCGTAAAAATAACTTTTTTGAATTTGAAAAGATATATGAAAAATAATAATAATGATAGAAGATGACAGTAATAATTACAAATCAATTTAGACTTTAATTTGCAAATTCTTATAACTTTTTATTTATACTAAAGATTATTTTAGATATTAAATTTTTTTATAAATAATATTTTAAAGTATAGTAATTAATCTTTAAATATTTTTTGTTTAATAATTCTATAAAATATGGTGATGAATATTTTTTTTATCTTAAATACAACATGTTTATTTAGGTTTTTCACAAATAATTCTTTATTGCTCCTAAATAAGAAAACAACTTAGTAAATAACTTAACAAAATTGAATTGGATGAAACTCGCTTCAAAATAATTTTTTTTTTTTAATTAAAGAGAAATATCATCAAATCGTAAAACAATATAATTTACATATAAAATATTTACAGATAATAAAATATTCACAAATAATTCATTATTAAACTTTTTAGAAAGATTATATCTTTTACTACTAATACATTATGTTGATCTTAATCCTACCTAACTAACAAATAATTGATCATCTTTAACACTAATTGCTTCTGTTAAACTAAATTTCAAAAATTCTGAACAAGACTTTCAAGTTAGTAATACATATATATAAATTTGGAAGATCATAACTCTTCTAAAAGATATTATTTAGTTTTAGTAATTAGATATATACGTATAAATTATTATAATTAGGTATATTTTCTATTATTAGTCATTACTTGGTTCTTCTATACTATATTTTGAATTATTATAAATTAAGGATTTAGATGTATGATTAACATTATTTACAATAATGGAGAAACTTTTTATGGTATTAGACCTAGATTTTTCTTTACTTTTTTTAGTTGTGTTGCTGATGCATATTCATGTGAATCATTACAAGCATCCTTTGGCTCACTCTCACCCACAACTTTTAAACGAAAACCAAAGAAGTTTATTCAAATTATGTACATTATTTTTACGGTGTAATCACGGACTTGGTGAACATCAAGTTGGAGAACAAGCACCAGCAGTTTTATGACCTTCACTACTAATGGAGACAATCTACATACATACAAGACGGTTGTTTAATTGATCTTATTTTAAATTATTTTATTTTTAAAAATTTTATTATTTGTATGAGGTAATTCAAATTTAGTGATTCTTTTTATAAAGTATTTTAATTATAGCCAAATTTAAAAAGTTACTTAATTATTAAAAATTAAAAATTAAAAATATAAATATTTATTATCTTTTGTAATCCATCTTTATTGATACTATTTTTTGTCAATGTTCTTCAAGATTTTCTTCATTTTATATTTTCAACATTTTTTTCCAGATTTATATTAAAGGAAAATATTTTTTAGCTATGAAATGCAAGATCAAGTCAAATCTAAGTAAAATAGCACTAGTAGAGCTAATTCAAGGAAGAGTCATTCTTTCTTGGTCAAAGCCAAGCCAAGTCAATCGAGCCTAAGTTGAGTCGAGTTAATGTAGTTAAGCCAAGTTGACATAACCCAGGTCGAGCAGTGTTATTGCCATACCAAGTTAAGTTGTGTTGGTCTGAACACAAGTCAAGTTAAGTTGGCTCGAACCGATATCAAGGAAATTACTTTGGGACAAGGTCCAGCCAAGTCGGACATAGCCCATAATTAATTGAACTAGAGTGGGTGCACGTTCATTTGAGTTCGGGCCAACCCACGTTCAGCGAAGTTAGGCTAGGCCTGGGTTGGTCCTAGTCTGATCAAGAACAAGTCTGGCCTAGCTTGATCAAGACCAAGTCAATTTGGGTCGAGTCGAGTATGCTCGTACTAGGTCGAGTTGATTTGGTCTAGGATTGGTCTAGTCGAATTGGTTCGAGCTCGGTTGAGTCAAGTTAAGTTGACTTAAGGGACCTGAATCTAGCCAAGTTGTCTTGAGCCAAGGTTGAGATAGTTCGATTAGGGCCCATGTCAAGTCGAATTGGGGCAAACCCACATTTAGTCAAGTTGGGGCTAGTCCACATTCATCTAAGTCCGGATCAACCTATATCCTACTTATTTAGGCTAGGCCCTAATCAATCCTAGATCGATCAAGACTTTTTTGAAAAAAACATGTCTTAAAGATGCATATTGTTTACTAAACATAAATCGACTTGTTGAGAACAAGGTTGGTTTTTAGTTATTCAGTTTTCTTGATACTTACTTTGAATACAATCATATAGTATTTACCCATTTGATGAGTACAACATAGCCTTCATAACCGAAGGTGCTAGCTTTTTTTACAACGTCATGCCTTTCGGTCTAAAGAACGTAGATCCAACATACCAACATCTTATGGATAAACTCTTCAAGGAACTCAGAAACGACATTATGGAAGAATATATAGACGACATGGTCATCAAGTCATCAAAGACAAAAGACCATTTTACCCACCTATAAAGAGTGTTCAAAGCGATTCGAGAACACATGTCTCTCAACCCTGAAAAATGTTTTTTTTTGGTGTTGAGGGAGGAAAACTCCTCGACATCATGATCACCTACAGAGGAAAAGAGGTTAACACCGAGAAGTGTGAAACAACCCATCCATGGAAAGCCCGAACAATTTATAAGAGATGTAATATCTAAATGGGAAGCTCATTGCATTTTTCATGTTTCTTCCCAAATTAGTTGAGAAGGTAAAACCCATTTTTAAATTGCTCAAAGGCTCAAAGAAATTTGAATGGCACGAAACCTGGGAAAAAGTAATTCAAAACATCAAGAGGGACATCATTTCCACGTCGATGTTACTAAGCCCATCCCTAGACTCCACTCTCAAATTATATTTATTAATATCTAGCTCAACCTTAAGCTTGGTACTTGTATACGAAGAAAAAGAAAAACAAAATATGGTTTACTTAACTAGTTGAACCCTACATCCAATGGAGGAGCAGTATCAAATCATTGAAAGGCTCACACTAGCACTTGTATTCTTTGCTCGAAGACTAAGCCATTATTTTTGCAGCTTTAATATCATAGTATGAACCCATGACCTAACCAAACAAGTATTACAAAAGTTAAAACTTGATGGAAGAATGACATCATGGTCTGTCAAGTTATCTGAGTTCAGGCTAAATTTTAAAGTCATGGTCTTGATGAAAGCACAATTCTTGGCCAATTTCTTGGTTGAGCTACCAAAACTCGGTGAAAAACATGATTGGTCTTTAAGCGTCAATGAATCCTCAAACAAAAAAGGCAATCGAACTATGATAATACTTGAAGGGCTCGACAACATTATTCTTGACTATTCCATCCATTTTTCCTTTGACACATCCAGCAAACTTGCTTAAGAAATGGGAGTGAAGTAGTCAAAATGTCATAGTGATCCACAATTTATCATAGAGCAAATCAATGGAGATTATCAAGCAAAGCAATTGTTACAACAAAAATACTACCAGATTGCGTAAAATATGATACATTATTTGAAAAGTTCAACATCATAAACATTCCTAGAGAACAAAAATATAGAGTCAATGATCTATCCAAGCTATGTAGCCCAAAAAAGGTCGAACAACATCGAACCCTCATTCAAGAAACATTAACCTCAACAAGTTGGGACTACGAGGACGTCCTACAGATAAATCTTGGGCAACCAAATTGGATGATGTTGGTCATCAACATCTTGACTAATTATACTCTGCCTAACAATCTCAACGAAGCAAAGAGTATTCATCGACAAACATCATTCTACACAATGTACAATGGTGAGCTCTTTCGCCTTTGAAGCTCAACCAACACATATTTTGTCTAGTCTTCATCTAAAGACTTTAACAAATGCAAATAAAATCATTAGCGAAAGAGCTCATCACTATGACTAACATATGGAACGGATGCCATGATCTTAGTCGAGCTTAGAGAAGCCTCTTAACAAAGATGAAACTTTGAAGAATGAAACAACGATGACAATTTTAGTTAGGAATTAGAACTCATACATGATATATCTAAAAAAGGCACAAATAAAAGAAGAAATTGAAAAAATGAGACTGATAAGTGCTCATTTTACCTATTTAACACATGCATTTTAGCACTTATCTAGTTTGATTTCATTGAATATCTTGTGGATTTTACTTCCTTTAATCAAAATTTGACTTAAAGCATTTGGATATGATCATGTGTGGCAATTTAATATATTTTTGACGATGCAATATTTGGAGAAACATAGCAAAATGGCCTAAGCTGTAGAATCACGACTTAAACAACCTTAAGGCTATTTTTGGAAGATTCAAAATTTTCCTCCACAGCTCAAGCAAAATATATGGTGCTTAAGCCACACGAAGAAAAACTTCACCATGAAGTAACCTCAAGCACCAAAATTGGAGCTCAACCCATGGAGGAAACCCACCATTAAAGGAAAACTTTGTGATCAAACTGCAAGAACTACACTCAAGCTTCAAGGAAACCCTCCATTGGAGGAAAGCTCACATGCTTAGCCACCATGATTAGAGCTATAAACAGCCCAAATTTTTCTATGAATTAAGGGGTTGATCCCCCCTACATTTCATCTAGAATTCCATTATAGATTATAGTTTCTCTCTCTAAGGTCTCTCTCTTCCATTTCTATTGTAAAATCTTAAGTTAGAGTAGACATGAGGAAGATGTAGCTTCTCCTAGGATCAATTGTTAGAATCATCATGAGTTGTTGAACTTCCAAGTGTTGGGATTGGATATAGCTCTTCTAAACTTATGAATTATATTGTTTTAAATTTCATTCAACTATATGTTCATCTGTTAACGATTAAATTCGTGTTGTCAAGTGTGATGAACGGATCAATCATATGTTGCATATATAACTTGAGTTATGCAAAAGCTAACTCATATTATAGATCCAATTGCATATATAACATGTTCCTATATGACTCAATTGGAGTAAATAGTCTTAATCAATAATACAAAAAGTTCATTCATCAAGGGTGAGATATCATATTGAGTTTGAATGTCTTTAGGTTTTAGTGACCGAGAAATAAGCCCAAGATTACATTAGTGTACTTCCAGGAACAATGAATAAATGATAAATCAATGAAACAATAACTGTGCATAAGAATAAGAGAGTGAAATCTGTTAGTTTTCAAATGGTGATTTAAGCCAAGAAGGGGGGGTTGAATTGGCTATTAAAAACTTTTTCAAAAGCTTAAACTCTTTTCAATTGAATCAATTAGACCAGAAAGTTAGGATGTAAAAGCAGCAGACTAGTACACTTTCAATCAGTTAAAAAATAAAACAACAGACTAATTTGTTCTTGAGCTATGAAATAGTTGATTAAAAAGATAAATCAATCGGCTGATTTAACTCAAACAACAATCTTTTACATACAAGACTTGTTCCAATCAATGTTTTTAACTATTATACAGCCTCGAATTACACAAGAATGCATTAAAACACAGCAAGAAGTGAATTACTTGATTTTCTTGAGATTTTAAAGTGATTCAAAGTGAGTGAGAATAGGGAAAGAGAATTCCACAATTGTTTTTATACTGGTTCACTCAATCACAGAGCTACATCCAGTTTTCCAGGACAACCTGAGTCTGGTTTCCACTATATTCAAAAGTTTTACAAATCAAACACCAAGATTAGACTTTTGAACAAAGAACCACACAAGATTTTTGACTCACACAAAAAAATTCAAACAATTACCCTGCAAGAATCACACTTACAGACCTGAAATCACATCGGGCAAAACAACTAGAGGCACAAGAACATCCAAACCTGACGGTGGCTCTCCCTAGCCAACCATACATGTGTTCTTCAAGCTACTCACAAGCCTGAATGCCTCTAAGATCAACCAAGATCTTCAAACTTCATGTGCAACTATGTATTGCAGAGAGAGTTTTCCAGAGAAGAATGACAAGATTTCACGCTCAAAAACTCATAAACTTCACTCTACTCTCAAAACACAGCATATATAGTCTGGTTTAAGTTAAATCATTCGATTGAATTTTCCATACAGTCAACTGATTTCACTTTACTTAAGTGAAATCATTCGATTGAAAAATAATTCAACTGATTGAATGCATTCATACCAGAAACTATATACTACAAGCCTTTTAACCTATTAAAACTCATTTTAATAGATTAAAAGAGACACACTAAGGCTAACAAGACATCTAACCTATGTCATATAGCCTACCAACATGATATAACACCAAAACATTACATTTAACATATTATTTCCAGATTTAACACACTAAAAACTTAATCTTCAAGTGGATCTTCATCAATCTTCATCAAACACATATGATCTTCATGTACATGGCTTTATCAATTCTTTGTTCCAAGCTTGCTTGTGCTAACAAAATCTAATCCCAACACACTTTATTTATATGTGTCATTCTAAAAACCAAACATATATCTTTCACAAATCTTAAATACATCATGAGTTTTTGATAGAAGTGGATCAAATCTCTATGGATACGACACTTGGTACTACAATCGAATCAGTATACTTGTTGGTGTGATTGATCCCGAACTGGTACGTCATCATTGACCAACTCGATGATATAATACATGTCTTAGGGAATGCCTCTTTCATAAAGGAGACCTCTTATGCAAAAACTTTGAGATGTCAAAATAAACAAGCACGAAGGCAAGTTAGCCAACTAGGAAGGACCATTCCAAATAGTTCATTTTGTACAAAATGAAGCTTACAAGTTAGAAGAGTTAAATGGTAAACTCTTATTGAGGACTTGGAACACAACTCGCCTTAAAATGTATTACAATTAAACTTTACAAAGGAATAATGTACTCTTTTTCCTTGATTTAATTTTTATCATTAAGGAGGGTTTTGATGAGTCACATTCTATGAATAAAATCATTAGAAATGTTTTTTTCTTTATTTACCTTATCCATTACCTTTTAAGAACTATTTATCAAAGTCCAAGATTGCTCGAAAATGAGCAATCATAAAATAATTGGAGGAAATGCATGTGATGATTACTAAAGTCTGAGATTATTCAAAAGTGAACAATCAAAATCATCAGATGATACTTGATGATTACTAAATTTGAGATTGTTTGATGAGAAATCATAAACATATAAGATGCAATGAGTTATTAAAGTATGACGTTGTTCCAAAATGAATAGCCACACACATCACACAAAATAAAGGATTATCAAAATCAATGATTGCTCAAAAATGGGTAATCAAAATATTGTATCGAACACATAACAATATGCATCAAAGTTTGATATCACAAACCTTTCAAGTATTCAACTCCGTAAGTTATAGTTGAGGGAAACTTAATCATTTACTAACTCATCATCAACAACATATTTAAATAAACTAAATGGACCTACATCAATAGAAGGAGAAAGGAACATGGCCTAACGCATAACCTTCATGAAGCCTTGGACATAACCTTCCAAACCAACATTGGAAATATCAATATTATCTACTTCAACCTTCTGAATCTTCTTAGATAAATCTGACTAAGTCTTCTCATCTTTTCTCATAGTAGCCCTAACCTTTTACCTTATGCTCTTCTCCTCATTAGCGATATATAACTTCTACTTCAACAATAAAACTTTGACCTGAAAGATCTCTATTTCTTCCCAACATTGAGCAATCTGCAAGGACTGAGTAGAAATGCTAAGTTTGTGCTTAACACCTTCCCTATCCAATTCTTGCTTCTCGATTTTCTTCACTCAAACTCTTGCATCTTTGCGAGAAAAGTAGCATTGTCAACAACATTGTTCTTCTAGTAATGGATAATGGTCATACACCTAGCCATCATTATCTTCATCGAGTCCATGCATCTAGCAACATCATTCACTTTCAATAGTTTGACATCATAAGGAACTAGGAAACCACCACCATCATGTCCATTTATCAAGTTAGCTCTTATATTTGTTGGCACAAGCAAACTTGAAGCAAAGAATTGATAAAGCCATGTGCATGAAGATCATAGGTGTTTGATGAAGATTGATGAAGATCCACTTGAAGATTAAGTTTTAGTGTATTAAATATGAAAATAACATGTTAAATGCAATGTGTTTGTGTTATATCATGTTGGTAGGCTATATGACATAGGCTACATGTCTTGTGTGCCTTAGTGTGTCTTTAATCTGTTAAAATGGGTTTTAACAGGTTAAAAGGCTTGTTGTGTATAGTTTCTGGTAAGAATGCATTCAATCAATTGAATTATTTTTCAATCGACTAATTTCACTTAAGTCAAGTGAAATCAGCTCACTGTACAGGAAATTCAGTCGACTATTTTCACTTATACCAGACTATATAAGTTGTGTTTTCGCGAGTAAAGGTGCAAATCTGAGTTTTTGTGCACGAAACTTTGTCATTCTTCTCTGGAAAGCTCTCTCTCGGCAATACATGGCTACAACTCGTGTTTTGAAGAACTTGGTTGATCTTGGAGGCATTTTGGCTTGTGAGTAGCTTGAAGGACACATGTATGGTTGGCTAGGGACAGTCACCATCAGGTTTGGATGTTCTTGTGCCTCTAGTTGGTTTGCCTAATGTTATTTCAGGTCTGTAAGTGTGATTCTTGCAGGGTGTGTGTCTAGATTTTTGTGAGCAAAATATCTTGTGAGTTTCTTTATTCAAAAGTGTAATCTTGGTGTGTGATTTGTAAAACTTTTGAATATAGTGGAAACTAGTCTCAGGTTGTCCTTGTAAATTGTATGTAGCTCTATGATTGAGTGAACCAATATAAAAACAGTTGTGCATTTCTATTTCCCTCATCTCACTCACTTTGAAACTCTTTAAAAACTCAAGAAAACCAAGCAATTTTATCTTTGGTGTGATTCAATGCGTTCTTGTGTAATCTAAGGTTGTATACTTGTTAAAAACATTAATCAGAACAAGTCTTGTAGGTAAAAGATTGTTGTTTGAGTTGAATTTGTGATCTCTAATATTTTGGCCTACTAATTTGTCTTTTTAATCGACTTTTTATAGCTTCAAGAACAAATTGGTCTGTTGTTTTATATTTTAATCGACTAAAAGTGTACTGGTCTGCAACATTTACATCCAAAATTTCCAATTTAGATACCAATTTACAAAATTTAAAATTATTGATTACTAAAATAGTCACTATTATAAATAAAAAATTATAATTGGTCACTGATTAATTAGATATCAATTTAGAAACTAAGTCATTTTGGTAACTAAAACCTAGGTAGCTAATTTTTAGTGATTAATTTCCTTTGGTAGTCAAAACCATGATGGCTAATTTTCCTAGAGAATGGCGAACACCAAGAGGACTTTCACTAGACAATGTTATTTGAAATGTAGATCAAAGAATCACAACAAGAATAATAATGAATAACTTTTGTATGAATGTAGCCTTTGTTTCACAAGGAGAACCAAATAGCATTGATGAAGCCTTACAGGATGAATACTGGATTCAGGCAATGAAAGAAGAACTGAATCAGTATAAACAAAATGAAGTATGGGATCTAGTATTAAGAAATAATTCAATGCAAATAATTGGAGCAAAATGGGTTTATAGAAATAAGCTAGATGAACATGGAAACCTAACAAAGAATAAGGCACGATTGGTAGCAAAAGGATATAGTCAAGAAGAATGAATTGATTATGATGAAACATATGTCCCAATTGCAATATTGGAAGCCATAAGGATTCTACTAGCTTACGAATCTATTATGAAATTCAAACTATATCAAATGGATGTAAAAAGTGTTTTTTTTTAAATGGATACATCAAAGAAGAGGTCTACGTGTGTCAACCTCTTGGTTTTGAGGACTACAAATATCCAAATCATGTTTACAAACTAAAGAAAGCACTGTATAGACTGAAACAAGCACCCAAATCATAATATGAAAGACTAAGCAACTTCCTAGTAAGCCATGACTACAAATGAGGTAAAGTAGATCCAACTTTATTTACTAAAGAATCTAAGAAAAATATTATTGTAGTTTAAATCTATGTTGATGATATTATATTTGGTTCAACTAACAATGATCTTTGTTAAGAGTTTGCTAAGATTATGCAGGGTGAATTTGAGATGTCCATGATTGGTGAACTTACCCTCTTCCTAGGATTACAAATAAATCAAAGCACCAAAGGCATCTTCATCTCACAAACCAAATATTGCACGGAACTACAAAAGAAATTTGAATTAGAAAATGCAATGGAAGCAGCTACCCGTATGGCAACATCTTGCTACTTAGATACAGATGAACAAGGTAAAATGATTGCCAAACCAAATACAGAGGTATGGTCGGTTCCCTACTTTATCTTACAGCAAGTAAACCAGACATTATGCATAGTATGTGTGTGTGTGTGTGTGTGTGTTTGTGCTAGATTTCAGGAAAAACCCAAAGGAATCACACCTAGTTGTTGTAAAGAGGATAATTAAGTATTTGAAAGGAACTAAAACCTTTGGCCTATGGTACCCCTTAGGAGCTTAACCTAGCCTTATAGGATATTAAGATTCAGATTATGGAAGATGTAAACTGGATAGGAAAAGTACAAGTAGAATGTGTCATCTACTTTGTTGTTCACTTGTTTCTTGACATTCTAAGAAACAAGCTTGTGTTGTCATTCCAAGAAACAAGCTTGTGTTACTCTATCTACAACTAAAGCTAAATATATAGCAGTCGATAGTTGTTGTGCCCAAATTATGTGGATAAAGCATCAATTAGAAGATTATAATATTTTTCTAAATCATATCCCCTTAAAATGTGATAGTACTAGTGTAATCAATCTCACTAGGAACCCAATCATGCATTCTAGGACTAAACATATAGAGGTTAGACATCACTTTATTATAGATCATATTAGATTGCATAATTGAATTCATAGATACCAATCATCAATTAGCAGATATTTTCACCAAACCTTTACCAAGGGATAGGTATTATGATCTTAGAAGGCCATTGGGTATCTTAGATGGTAACTCCTTAAATAAATATGTTTTTGTGTGTTGTGATAGTCACTTAATCTCTCTATGGTCTGTAATCAAATGACGTGATTTAAATACGATTTGGGATGATTGAGAATTAATTCCAAAGCATGATTTTATAAATGTTTAAAACGTGTCTCATCTAAATTGTACTCCTTTTTAAATGTTCATCAATAAAAAGAGGGAGTGACTCTATATGTTTGTTTTGAATATGCGTTGGATGATTATATGTGTTGAATGTTTACATGGTGCTCACAAATAGGGGAAGCAATATATGTTATTGTAATAGGGGGAGCTTAATGTGTTTGAATTAATCTGTGTGATTTAAAATCTTTAAATGAATGATATGATTATTCAACACTAACCACTTGTGTTAATCTTGAGCTAACTACAAAGTCAAGCAATTACTTTCATTATAGATGTTTTCTTGATCATCATCAAAAATGGGGAGAATGTTAGCAAAAAGGATGTCACCACTACACCTTTGAAGCTAAAGATTTTGATGAATACTCAAGCAAAAATACTATAAGATTAAGGGAAGCTCAAGATAAAGATATAAAGTATCTAGGGTGTCAAGTCACTCTGGATAAAGAGGACGCATAAGAGAAATAATCAGCCAAATCATCTATCTTCACAATCGGGTTAAAACATAATTAAATTATGTTTCTATAGTTTTTCAAAAGTAAAAATATCTTTTGAATTAAAACCGATTTTTAAATTAAGTATTCTCTAACTATATATTCTCCTAAAAATCATCTTTCCTGTAGAGAATAAAAATTGATCTTTGAATTTATTTGATTTTATTTTTGAACTAATTGAATTATCTTTAAGAAAACTCAAGTAAAACTTTAAATAACCCGATTTGAGAAAGAGAAAAACACAACACACTACTACTGAGTGGAAGCACGAAAATATTGATTAAGTTTTTGCCTTTGTTATTCAAGTTGGTTGAGAAAATTCACTTGTGAAAGGAGCTGATTGTTGAACATTGTCTTTGTACTCTTACTTTCTAGGTGACAGTGTTCCAATTTTTTAATTGCAATTTTCATCCTTTGTTTTGTACAGAGGAGGTGTTTCATCCCTTGTGTGATTCAAGAGAGGTATTGTCATATCTTCAAAGGGCTTAAGAGAGGTGTTTATCAATATTTAGAATTTTTCTTTTGCATGTTTCACTAGGTCATTGTGATTATAATTGAAATACTCTAAAGATAGTGAATTGGGTTGTCATTCTCGCATTGAGGTGATTGGGAACTGGATGTAGGGTTGGTTATACCCGAACCAATATAAATTACTACGTGAACTTTTTCTTTCCTTTACTTTTTTTACGCTTTTGGTAACACACTTAATTAATAAAACAAAAAAATAATATTTTTTTAAGTATAGATGTCAAGAAATTTTTTTTAAAAGCATAAATTCAACTCCTTTCTTGATGTCATTTGTCTAACACAATTTAGTAACTAATTATGATTTTTTATTCATAATAGTGACTATTTTAGTAACCAATAATTTTTAATTCTTAAAATTAGTGGTTACTATAATTATTAATAATTATTGATCACTAAAATTATTCATTATTTAAAAAAAAATTTGTAGTGTTTGATTTTCATTTACACCGTGTTTGTATCCGCGGACAAAGGTCGAAACTTTTGTTTTTGTTTAACTTTCTCTTCAACATAGAAGAGATTTGCGATGAAAGTGGATAAAATTTAGTTTTAAATAAAGTTAATTTTTAATATTAATAATAATAATAATAATAATAATAATAATATAATATAATGTAATATAATAATAATATAATTTTAATTAAATATTTTTTTATCTATCACATTATTCATTAATTTTTACAAATTTTATCTGAAATCTTTTTTTTTTATCATCTCTCCCTTAATTCAAATAATTTCACATCTTTTCTCTTCGAATTTACTCAAATTTACTCCCTTCAATTTATCTTCAGGCTCTTTTCCGATAAAGATGCAACCCACAGAGAACTTTCTTTTCCCATTTGTTTATGTTTAGACTAGCGTAGTCACGTTAACCGACATAAAGTATTATGTAGTATTATTTTTTTGTTATCCGTATTTATGTTGCTTCTTAAAGTAACATAATTTTAAAGAGATTATTTTTGCTCTAGTGATTACCTTTTTGCATTGTGTCGGTAAAAGAATACAATAATTTTACATAATTTATCGATATTTTTTGGTTGTTAAACATGAATTATGTTGAAGTGATCTACATTTTCAAAGGATTAAATGAACAATTTTTTTTCTCTATTTGAATGTCTGTACACAGTTGGAAAGTGTAAAAATTTGACGAAGTTATTCAAATTTCTTTAGTATCAGAATCATACCGTGAAGGATAATTTAAAGTACAAAATCATCTCTTTCATTTTTTAAATCTTTGTTGATAGTTGAAAAGAGTAAATTTTCCTTTGTGAATCAAACCTCAAACTTTTAAACTCACAAACTCATAAAACTCATAATGTACACAACCAAAAGGAAGAACACATCTTATAATATTGTAAACCAAAAAAGAAACTAAAAAAAAAAAGTACCATTATTTTCCTTTTTCTCTCTTGGTGATGTGGAGAAAAGATAATTATAAGACGAAGAAAAAGAGAAAAGGGAATTAGCTCAGCAATTATCCGGAGGAGTGAGATTGCACTTTGCAGGAAGTAAAGTGGCAAGAGTTGGGTCAATTCCAAGAAAAGGTAACGTTGAAGAGTTCTTGTAAGAGCAGAGGCATTTCAAGTCAGCACCAGCGAGGGCTTTGCAGCATTCAGGTGATGGATCAACTGGGTTTGGTTCAGTCACTGAGGGCTTGCATGCTTCCAATCCCTCTTCATTCATTTCACACAGACTCAAACCATTGCAACCTTTCCACATGCAACACCAACCCAACACCATCAACACCATAACTTCCATTGCCACCCACTTTCTTGCTTCCATCTTTTATCTCTCTCTAACTCAACAATCACTTCAATGTTTCACTGCTTCTGGTTCTTGGATCTCTGATTCCCACAATGCACACTTATAAAGCCACCACCTCTAAAACCAACCACAACTTCTCCACCCGTGACCCAGAATTGGCAGCATGTGGAGTCACGGGTACAATTCTTGTGCCACTTTCTGTTATTATATATCATATTCTAGGGTTTCTAATCATGCATTGGTTTTGGAGTTTTATGAGGGGTCACAATTTTCAATAAAGTAATCATACATTTAGTTTTATCTTATTTATATTTTTATATTTAATATGCATACTTGTCTTTTCTTTTTATTTCTTTTTTTATTATATTATATATTTATGAAAGTGTATATTAAATGGTGGTGAACCTTTTTCATCTACGTGAATAATTTTTCTTTCAAATAACCATTGTTTTTGTTATGAACCAGAAACTTTAAGCATCGAACTATATATACTGAGAATTACCTTTTATTTTTTTAATTTTTTTTTTTCAATCTTTAAGATTCAACATCATCTAACGCGAGAATGGAAGTAAGGGTGTGAGTAGGTTAATCCATGCATCAGCCATAATTCAACTAATTTAATTACAGTTTCAGAAGAAAAAAATGTGTAATAATTTTGCTATAAAAAGAACGATTTTGCATATAATTGTATAGATATTACATTCTTACATTTTTCTTTTGGGACTACATATCTTAAAATGACTGTTTATTTTATATTTTGAATTGTATTGTTGTTTTATAAATATTGAATTTAAGGTATTTTTAAAATTAAAAATAAGATTTTTTTTTTTAAATCTTTAACATGATAATTAATCTGATATAACTTATTCTAATTCAACTTAGTTATTTGATTAGATTAAATTGTTAAACAAAAGACAAATTTTCAACCTAATTTAGTAATATTCAATTAGATTGAATTAAAAATTAAACTAAACACATGGAGGAATATTAGAAGGTATTTATTTAGAATTGACTCTCGGAATTCCCTGCAACAACGGTCCATCCCTTGGGTTTCAAGAAGCATAAAATATGTCTAATGCTCAGAAAACATTTTTTGAGGTCAAAGTATAATTGACTAATTGTAGCATTGTAATTTGTTTGTACTATGTTGTATGGAATGAAGTGAGTATTTATATTTTATAGGAGTTAAATATATTCTTTTTTTAGAAAATTAGAATTAATCTATTTTTGAAATTTTTGAACCAATTTAGTTTCACAGTTTTTAAAATGTTTAGATTTAGTCATTTTAACCAAATTTTGTTAAGTTTATTTGACGTTTCAAACGCATTTTCAACAAACATAAAAGCATAAATGTGTTAATATGTTAAACGGTGTAAACAAATCAAACATTTCATTTACACTTTAAGTAGACATTCTCTTTATCTATGTCATGTTCTTCAATCATCTTCTCCACTCGTTAGTTATGCACGTTAGTTATGCATTGCTTTTCCACCTTGTGTTCTCTTTCTTCTCCATTTTTTATTCTTCTTGTAGTGGTAACTCCTTTCCAATTATAGACTCATTTTCTCATTTCCACGAAGAGATGTTAAAATGTAGTTATTCATCAACTATTAAAAATGTATTAATCATTAGTTATTTGTACTAATGAGGAATATCATAACAAGTAGTAAAAGTTCTAGATTGGGGTTGCAATTGTCAATCAATGGAGAACTAGAGAACATTACACAAAGGCATCAATTTGTTTTCATCAAGATTGATCAACTATAGGAATATCTTTGGCTTGCTTTGTCAAGTGATCTTCACTGCCTTCATTTTTTGTCACATCTTTCAAGTGACTTTTTGTTTTGCTATTCTCATCTTTAAAAAGATTATCATTTTTCTTCCTCAAATTCAATGATATACTATCCTTGTTGATGCCATCTTTTACGAGATTACTCCCTTCTCAACTTCTATTGGATACTTATTTTGTAATAGAGTCTTCCAACATCTCACTTGTTACTGCTTTTGGGGATTTTTGCATTGTTTATAAGCTTCATTTGTCCCTCTATTGTTTGTAGCAATTTCTTCATACATGATTTGGCCATTTTATTTTTGCCTTGATACAATTTGTCGCTAGGAACATAATATTTCTTTACTTAGCATTTCTAATAGAACTGTTTGTTCTCATCATAGAAACAAAATAGAAACAGGAAATGAAAGGTGAAGATGATGAAAATCATCCAGTCACCAAAACCTTGTCTAAGAAGAGAGCAAAAAATGGAGTTTCATTGGTGGAGATTCTACATTTGAAGATTAGAATAAAAAGATTTTTTTTTTCTTCTTCTTAATCTTATAAATAAATGTATAGGAGTATTTTTAAACAATTATCGATACATGTATAGGTATAGTTTTTTTCTTGTAAAGAAGTGCAAGGAGCTTATGCATCTTTAAATAAGACATCTTTCCTCCATTGTAACTCACCTATGCTTTCAATCAAAATTGATATGCACAATTTTTTTTCTTATTTTCATTCTATTTTAAGGTCATCTTACTCAAGAATTCACCAGTGCAGGAAGGGGCTTTGGCAGCGGTTGTTTTTAATATTCTGTACTGGTTCCCGAACCGAAGCATATTGGGGCGAGGCCAAAAGATGATAGCTTTTGGCCACGGTTGAGAACCGAAGCCATAGAGCCCTCTTCTGCCTCGGTTCAAAGGCACCCGAGGCCATAGAGCCCAGCCTTTTGCTTCGGTTTTGGTTCCACCCGAGGCCATATGTGCTATTTATTTTCATTTTTTTTAAATTCGATCCCCTTTTGGCCTCAGTTTTGGTTCCACCCGAGGCCATATGTGCTATTTATTTTCAAGTTTTTTTAAAATTCGATCCCCTTTTGGCCTCGGTTTTGGTTCACCCGAGGTCATATGTGTGCTTTTTGCTTCGGTTCTGATATGAACTGAGGCCTAATATGGTGTTTTTTTTTAATGCAGTTTTTGTTTTGGTGTTATTCCCACATTTAAACCTGCAAATTTTGTTCAGCACCCAGCACAGACCAGAATAGGTATGAGTAATACTCAATTTTTTAAATTAGGCATGAGAACGAAGAACATGTATATATCGGCTTTGTCTCCATATTTGTCCCATCCTCGTTTTAAATGCACCTTTAATGTTTTTTGGCACTCTAAAAAAAGTAGTGTATTAACTTTTATTTGGTCATTTATTTTATAACTTATTTTTAGAACACACATATTTATCATTATTTAATTATTTGAGCTTTAGCAATTTATTATTTGATACTCTTATTTGATATTCATATAATTATAATTGCTTTCATAATATTTTATATTGGAGAAAAAAATGTGTATTGTACACTTCACAATATCATGTTTTCTTTGGTTGTGATTTTTATTTTTTGAAAAAAAAAATATTTAATTTATACTTTCAACAATAAAGATATGGGTAGGGATATCAAAAATATTCGTACCCGTGGGTATCCGCGGATAAAACCCGCAATGGATAAGAAATGGATATTAAAAATGGATACCCGCTACCCGTGGGTACGGGTATTTTTGATACCCGCATGTTAACGGGGCGGGTACGGGTATCATAGTATCTGTATCCGTTGATACCCGTACCCGCTAAACTTTAATTCACAAAAATACCCTTATATATATATATATATATATATATATATTAGTAAAAAACATTTTGTCCTAATTTTTTATAAGTTGCACATCTTGTCTTCTGTCTTCATTCTTCCAACTTCAAGT
>Ga0214542_1001737_pt1 | contig 45109 bp, 24 predicted proteins | sample CNSS1metaG_FD_160096 | JGI IMG/M metagenome (GOLD analysis project Ga0214542, IMG submission 160096) | Root nodule microbial communities from cowpea collected in UCLA plant growth center, Los Angeles, California, USA - CNSS1 | ecosystem: Host-associated > Plants > Roots > Nodule | place: USA... | reverse complement strand
ATACCCGTTACCCGGTGGGGATGGGGATGGGTCAAAAGTTGTATACCCGTTGGGTTTGGGGATGGGGATGGGGATGAATTTTTATTATGGGGATGGGGATGGGATCATAATACCCGTACCCGCCCCGCCCCGTTGCCATCCCTAGTCTTGCATAAAAATTTTAATATCTTTATTTTTATTTAATTATATTAGTAAAAATAATAATTTATATAACCCATTTCTTAAAATAGGTAATATTCATAATTTTTAAGAACAAGCATACTTAAAATAAAAATAACTTTGAAGTGGACAAAAACAAGGGAAAAATGTAAATAAATAAACTACTTTTAGATGGATTGAACATGAATGAGCGAGCTACTTTTGTATAGCTTGGATAAAAAAAAAATATGAGCAAATTACTTGAAAGAAACGCAAACGACATGTTGTACTAAAGTTACCACACAATTTGGAGAGTGGGAGGAAGTTAGACCCATACATTTCGCTAGTGGAGACGCTCTGAGTTGTAAGTGGCAACAACGAAGATGCCCTCAGTCGCGTCATTGGCAGCTAGGGATGACAAAGCGGGTCAACCTGACCCATTTTGGCCTGTAAATGTGTAGGCGAGACTGGTCCACCCCGCAATTAAGAAACAAGTCTATTTTCTTGGCCCCCTCCGCCCCACTGTCTAACTTGCGGGCCAACAGGTTGACTTGTATTCGTTTTCCATAATTAACAAAACATAATTAAACAAAATTCTAATTTCAAATCAAATAAAAATAATAATTTATTATCTTTTCTAAGAAAAATACTTAATGTCAATGAATGAAGAATTAAATAATAATCCTTTTCACTCTCAACCATCACAATTTTCAAAGTTAATGAATGAATAATTAAATGATAATCCCCACAATATGATTGAAAGAGTTTTTGGTCGAAAAAAAAAACTTGAAAATTTCTCTCTTCTTTGTGATTATTTCAAGAGCAAACATGTTTATTTAAATGATAATTATATTTTGACCCACTTTTTTGACTCACTTTTAACCCACCATTCTAATCACCCTTAGACCATCAATTTTGATTTTTTTTAGTGATGTGATATGATATAAGGGTGATTGGAGTGGTAAGTTAAAAGTGAGTCAAAATATAATAGGTTAAAATATCATTATCTTTATTTAAATATCCCAATAAGAATAGCAACACATCAGAGAAAACTCATTGTCACCACTTTCTTAAAGTGATTATTAGAAATCTAGCATAAATGACTTGATAAAAACGTTTTTAACATATTGAGTTAAACAAGACCAAACATAAAACTTTTCATACAAGTAATTAACGAGCCTTATAATTATACTTATAAATAGTAGGAAAAATATACCCAACCTTACTTAGAACTATGGTAGAAAAATATGATACAAGTACTGTTTGTTGGATTTAAAAAACAATTATGAAATCTTTTATACTTAGTTAATTAATATATTTGTTTTGAATTTATCACAATTTTTCTTTGTAGACCTATAACCTTTTCTTTTAAGTTAAGATTAAGGAGTTCTAGACATATTATAATCTGAATGTTATTTTAGGAATATATAAAAATATGTTTACTTATTCATTTATTTGATAAAAGTTAACTTTGTCCATTCTTTTAAAATGTTTTTTAAATTTGATAATAATAAAAATAAAAATAAAGATAAAGTGAAAGTTACTTAGAGTTAGAGAACAAATTATTTAATTTCGAAAATCTCGTGAAAACCTATGTGCGTATACATATATTTTGTTATGATAATAAACAATATAATTATAATTGAAAAAATAATTATTATAAAAAATTATTTTTAAAATATTATTAATATTCATAAAAATTATACACATAAAAATCATTACAAAATTAAATCTGTATTAGTTTTTATAATAAAATATCTAAAAAATAGTTATAAAATATTAAATTTTATTTCAAAATTATGATTATAATCATGCACTAAAAACACGATTAGTCCAGTGTCACTAAAGGAAGAAAAATAATATTTATACGATAAATAAAAAAATGTAGTGCTACTAACATATATTTCTTAACACGGACATATTATTAACCATAGTAGAGTAATACTTTTACAAAGTTTGTCTGACAAAAATCATACTTGAAGTTTTTTTTTTCTGCTTCTTTAATTACTTTAGTTTTTTAAATAATAAATGTTATTTCTTATAAATATTGTATTTTTTATTTTATTTATTTGTTTAATAACTTGTGAAATGAAAGAAATCAAGGAGACGAGAAACGGAAGATCATTTTCCAGTTTTGTTAGGATTTAGCGAATTAATAAAATTAGAGTGAATAGGTTGCTGCACTTAGGAACACATTTTCAATTCATTTTTTCTGTAAATAAACTTTTAATAAAAGTTTTTATGTAAATAATTTAAGAAAAACTGTTTGCATATATAAATACGAGTATTTTTTATACGTGGTATATGAACTTTATTTGATACATAATATCTACATGCAAATAAATAGTTTTTTTAACGATCTATTTATTTATACATGAAAATTTTAACTAGAACCTATTACTCAATACTCACCAATAGATTGAATAAAATTAACCAACAAATCATCCTAACATTATTGGTAGACATTTGTATTAACCATGTCGTGACAAGTCTCTATTCATGTATGAAATTTGTTGAGATTAATTATTTTGATTTTTGTATTGGTTGACGGAAGAAGAAGAAAAAAAAAAGAAAATAGCGCGAAAAAGAATAAAAAAAAGAAAGAGATCTTGAAATGTGTTTGATTTTATACGAAAAGAAAAGTGAAAAGATTATTTATTTGTTTATTATTATATATATTTTTATTTTATATATTATTTAGTTGTTTATCTTTGGTTGATTTTTGATTTAGTTGGATATATTTTATTATTTAGAGAAAAAAAAGCCAAATTTGAGTTGATAATAATAATAATCTGTGTAGAACACAATGGATGGATAAATTTGTTACTGACCATCCCAATGAACAATTCCTCATCGTTGCAATCAGGGAGTGACTGTGATTTAGATTCAGCCCGCCGAGTTTTTGCTTCAATCCAATTCGAAATATCAATCCTTCGTCTTCTTCTTCTTCTTCCTCGTTGTTCCCAACATTACATAAACCTTCTTCATCCATTCCTCGTTTTTTCAAAACCCTAAAACATACAAACATTCATGGCCGCTCCTACCAGGGACCAAGCCCTCTCTCTTCTCGCTACGGCCAACAACCACGGAGACCTTGCCGTTAAAACCTCGTCGCTCAAACAAGCAAAGGACCTTCTTCTCTCCATCGACCACTCTCTCGCCGCCGACCTCTTCCCTTACTTGCTTGAACTTCAGTCTTCTCCTGAAAGCCTCGTTCGCAAATTGCTCATTCAGTTGGTTCCTTACTCTAATTTTTATTTTTAAATCTTTTCTTTCTTTATTTGATTTCTAACCCTGTGTGGTTGCGGCTTTTTAGTTGTTTATGCCTTCTCTTGAATCGACTATTCATTCTGTCATTTTTTCTTTATGAATTTGGCGTTTTAGGGTAATGCTGCAGGGCTACATTTCTGCTTTTTTTATTTAAAATTTTGTTCGTTGGGTGCAATTTGTCTCCCTGGAGTTTTATAGCTTGCTTGTTTCCATCCATAATCTGTGCTACCTTTACCTTCCGCTCTCCAAAATGCGCGCGCGCGTGTTTGAATGATAGCTATATTTACTTTAATTTTGATTCCTTCACTACATTTCAGGATAATCGAGGAGATTGGTTTTAGAGCAGTTGAGCACACTCCTACGCTGATATCTGTACTATTAACATTTTTACGAGACAGTGATGTAATTGTTGTAAAGCAGTCTATTGTTAGTGCCACAAATATCTTCGCTAGTGTTTTTGAGGAGTTGATTGTGCAGGTACTTTCTCTAGTCCCGCTGCCTATCTTCATAATTGCGAGCTGATACGATAAAATACATGCACGGATTTTTTTCTTTAAATTATCTATGCAGATTAAATTATTTTAAAGAATAAGTCTTGCTATTTATCTGATTGCTTTGTTTACATGTTTATCATGGTGACTCTCCCCCTTTTTAACCCTTAACTTTCTTTGGTCTTGTATGAATTAGCATGATACATGCATATTTACTGTGTAAATGATACTAGGTTACCCATTTCTTTTGTTTCTATGGTGTCATTATTAAAATTTGGTTTTATACCTGATTTGTGCTGTGTCAGAGCATATTGATTATTTCCAGTGGTTCATCTAATTGCTGGTCATCGTTAGATGGATTTTTCACCTCCCTTAATGCCTCTAGCCCATATGTTTCTTAAATAAAGAAACACATCTCACTCCCATTTCAATAATTAATTGTCATAAATTTTATGTTTTATGAGCAAATGATAGTGATATTAATCTGGAAAACCAGTTTAGTTAAGAGGAAGAGCTGAACTATTGTTTTTAAGAAGATGAAATTCATTAATATGAAGAGACTCTGCCCATCTCAACTTCTCTATTTTATATACATTTGTACATAGTATGATACTGACCAAGTGATAGTAATTTGGAAAACAAGCAGTTTCAACAAAATGGTAAAGTTGAGAGGTGGCTAGAAGATACTTGGATGTCAATGCTTAAGTTCAAGGATGCTGTTTTTGGGATTGCTCTGGAGGTAATTAGCTTCTAGTTTTTAATCCATTGTTGTTGCAAATAATTGCTTGGAAGACCAATGCACATGTATGTCACTGTTAAGTTTTACTGTCTTCTGCAATTGTTACTTTCTAGAAGGTGGTATATTGTTGTGGAATATACTAACAAGCTATATTCAACATATTGAACCATGCGATTATTTAATATTTGAAATACAATTGAAGTTTAGCTAAGAGGTCTCTGTTTTAAAAGCTTTGATAGTCTTTTGTCCAATCATAGGCAATCATTGAGGGGAATCCCCATTCTATGGGTTTTGATCACTGAATGCATGTTGTCAGGTCTATTTCAGTATTCTCTTTTCTGTGGTGCTTTTCCTTAGATTGGCCCTATGAATCACAAACATTTCATCAAATTGGCTTGTCCTTTGTGAAAACATTTCCAACTTTGATGCCTATCAGACCTGCCTTGGACATGTGTCAGGCACACCTTTGCAAGTGTCTGTAGTAAAAAACAGGCTTAGATATATATTTAGTTTTGTAAAATTAGTGAGTTTTGATTTTGTTCTGTATAAATATTTTCTTTGTTTTTCATCCTGTAAATTTTGAAATCTAAATTTTTAGTACTTATAAAATGATCGAAATTTGGTTTTAGTCCCTTTTAAATAGTTTCTTTAATTTTCATCCTACTAAACTTTGAAGTCACTATTTTTGTTCCATAACATTCATTTTAAGACAAATAAAAAACATTTGTTTTATGGATCGTAATGTTTTTAAAGGTGTCACACTTTATAAAAAACATTTGACATAGTATTGTAAACATTAGTGGGGCGTCCCTTGAAATAATCACACTTGATCTTTTGTTGAACACATAAGCTATTAACAAGTGTCACATAATACTAGAGATCAATAACAGTGATTTGAATTTTAGAGGGACTAAAGTTTTAAGAATTCTTTTAAAAGGAGCCAAAATAAAAAACTTGTTCATTTAAGGACTAGAAGCATGTTTAAACCTAAAACTGTTATTTTTTCTTTAGACATGAACCTAGACAATAAACTGCCTCCTCTTGTTGGCTGGACACTTGGTGACACTGTTTCTCTAAGTTTTTTAAATATAAATAGTCAATGAATTATACTAAAATATTTAGTAATTTTAACATCTATAGGAGAGTTACGTTGTTTCTTTGAATGGAAACTCCTTAAACAGCACAAACTTTCTCAGTTCATCCTGCATGCCCCTGATTTTGTCCTGGTTCTCCTGTAGCGTGGTTTCCATACGATTGTCTAGCACAGTTTTTCCACAGTTCCATCATTGTTTTTTACTCACTCTTGTTTTGGTCATGTGGTTTTGTTATCAGCTTTGGTTACTCACCAGCAACTCTCAATTTAGATTTTTGTCATGTTGATATATATAATTTGTTAAGTGTGAGAGGGAGACCAAGAAGGAAGATGGGAGAAGCTGTTAGTGATTCATGGTGAATAATGTAATATCTATGAAAATGGTGTCTTTAACCAATCGTATTAGTGTTGTGTCATCCATGGGCCAACATCATGCAGTGGGAGAAAGGCTTTTGTTGTTGTTGGTCAATTTTTAATTGTCAATCATGTAGAAAAGGCTCTCCCATCATATATATGTGTGTGTGTGTATATAGATGAAGGGTAACATCACATTTGTGGAAGCTATACCTACTATTTCACTATCAATAATTTCACGTATAGTGTTGCACTTTGTTTTTCAATTTAACTGTTGAGTTCTAACTATGGTACCTTGATTGATTGTGTTCAATTTTTTCAAAATTGAAAAATGAAAGAATATGATCAAATAATTCAAAATTTTATATTTTAAAGTCTCTTTTGCAACAATTTCGACATATGAATGAGGTATTTAAGTAATTTTGGATAAATATAAAATTTTGTAGTCATGATTGATATGAAAAGAAGGTATGATCCAACAGTGAATTTTAAGATAAAATTATCAAGTGAAGTAATAATTGGTGTAAGTTATACGGTGTAGTTTGATTCCTTTTTGCACACATACTTATGCATAGGGTGTTCAAGCATACTATATATTGGACTGTTGGGATCTTTTGAAGGGGTTTGTGGGTTTCTAGGTTTTCTTCTTTATATGTTTTCCAACTTTTTCTTTTGTATTTAGTGTGAGACTTAAACTCACTTGGCTTTTAACATGGACACTGTCTGTGTCTATGTTGTATCTTGTGTTTCTGTTGGAGTTGGTGCTTTAGGGAATATGAGCCAAAGCATTTAGCTACAAATTAATTATAATTATTTGACACCTATAGGGGTATTTTTGTGAAGTTTTCTCTGGTGGAGGTGCGGACCTTGATGTGTGGATGTGATAGTTTGATCATATAAGAGGCATATTGCAATATATGAAATAGGATAATAATTTATTGCAATTTTGGCTGAGCAAAGTGGCATTTGAGCAATGTACTTGTGGCAAGTGATATTTGGAGTGCACATGTTTGCTTGCTGTCTTCTTCACTAGCCTCTTTTGATATAAAATATATATATATATATATATATATATATACATATATATATATATATATATATATATTATCCTGTTTACAAGTTTTTGGACTTAAAATACTTGTATATGTTTTTAAAGTACATATTATCCTGTTTACTAGCTTTTGGGTCTCACACTAATCCATGTACAACTTCTTCATTTTAGGCCTTGTTTGGAATCTTATGTATTTTTTAACTTGAGCTTGTAGTGGCTACAACAATGGGCTTTATTTTATTTCTGATTTCTGACTGAGATATTAATTTGCTTGCTATTGTAGCCTGGTTCTGTTGGAATGAAGTTGCTGGCACTGAAATTCCTTGAAATGTTTGTATTACTATTTGCATCTGACATCAGTGATTCTGAGAAATTAGCCACAAAAGGTACCACTCTTCACATTTAACAAGTTTAATGTATGCGTGAGTTTAATGGCTTGAGTTTTTACAACACAATTTTTACTTATAGTTCCAGTTTAGAAAAGGAAATTAATAGCTTAATAATCATCTAGTCGTATGTTATTGCTAAAACCAATCCAAATGCAGGAGTTAGACAAGCTGTTAATGTCTTGTGGTTGGTTGGTGGTCATCCTCACCCTGTTCTTGATCCAGTGGTGCTCATGTCAGAAGGAAATAGGACTCTTGGCATTCTATTAAATTTATTGCAGTCTGTTGGCACTCTTCCTGGTTGCTTGACTATTACTGTTGTAAATTGGTGAGTTTTAATGTGGTAGCAGCCAATGGCCTGTGTTTAAATATCATTAGCATTTCGCTGTATTCTTTTTCAGCAATAGATCCTATGGAAATTGTGTGGTAGGCAACTCTTTTTGAATATATATGTGGTTGCATGTTAAGGCTTGTTTTCCCTTATTGCTTGAGAAGTAGGCTGATTAACATTTTATTTCATTTATTTGCACGTTGATTTTTGTACCCTTTAAATCATTTCATTTTCTCTTTGTACTAAGATTGCTGTTCTCATAGGCATACTCTTCTAATAAAGGCAACAGGAATGTGAGAAACATTCAATACTCAACTTTTTATTTTTAAACTAGCTAGAAGCATTTCATGGGGTGTATTTAATGTTCCTTGACCGATACCCTTGACACACTAGTCACCAGGGCCCTTTATTAAACTCGTGGGTAGATTTATGAATAAGAGTAAACGAGAGAAAGTTACAAAAACAGTGAGGGAGAAAGAGCTTTGATCTGAAAACAGAAGCTAAAACTTGTATTCAATTGGATAGATGTCCTAAGTCCAAACACTATAACCAACTGAATCTGATGGCTAGTCTTTGCCAACTGAAACAGAAATCAAACAGATTATGGACTAGTTGCATGTGCATGATAACACGAGTATTAGTTGTTATGAAATTGGTTGTTTTCTGACCATATTTTTTTATTGCCTTGTAAAAAATTATAAATGCATATCCTGTCACCTACCAGGCCCGTTTTTAAAACTGGCTCTTCTTAGGAATTTAATAGTCTAATTTCATATGCTTTAAATATTTGTTTCTATACTTGTTGTCTGCTTCACTTTTAATTCTGCCATTGTGTTGAATTTCGATGGCTCTAGATGAATTTTCATTTTTTATTATTATTTTACTGTTTTTTGTATATAAAATAAAGAGCACTGATATACATACACCTTCATTTTATCTACACCTGTTATACACTTGTTGTTTCTTTCTATCTCTCTCTCTTGTTATCACATCATATAACCTATAAACCTATCATTTTTACTCTCTCTCTAGGTGTATATTAAGTGTTGATGCACCTTTTTGGTGTCCGTGAATCATTTTTCTAAAATAAATGACTCACACGCCATTAAGTTTATATCTACGTGAAATTATATTTCCAAATATCATTGATCTTACAGATGGCATCACTGCAGTAAGTTTATAAATTTTGTCCCGAGCCATTTTTTCTGTTGTCTGGTAAATTCCTTGTCGCAAATTATCCATTGTCCATGGTATGATTTAAGTTTTGGAAAGTTTTCTTCTTCAAACTCAGAACTGATTAATTTTCCAGGCTTCGAAAAGGGGCAGTAACAATAATATAAAATATGGATTATAAGTGGTACCAAGAATAATTGTGAAAATGAAAATAAAATCCGAGGACATTTGTTATTGCTCGTGCATTTCTTTAAGAGTAAAAGAATAAATTAAGACGAGATGGCTACGTGGTTAATATTACAGAGGTGTTGGGGACAGGAAAATACATAAGGGCAAATCCAATTACCTTAAAATATATGGTCAACTATTTTGTCTCTCTTATCCCCCTTTTATTTGATTTATCTCTATTTATGCATTTACTGTGCATGTATTTGAGTTCACTATTGATGTGGTTGGCAACCTGTAAATGAGTTCACTATTTATGCCTTGTTTCCAAACACACAATGGTCCTAAAGTTTAATAGTTTAAAGTTGTATGCATATTTTCTGCCTTACTCACTTCTATGCAGGAAGGCTGCAAGTGTATTTCTTAAGATTCTAGTCTATCTTTTTGCATTGGGATTTCACGTCAATATCATTACCTTATACACTCAGTCTTTAATCGTTACTGATTCCATTCTTAAATCAATGAAATTCTTTAAAAAATGAGCATATAACTGCATTTTGCCCCTGGTTTTACTATGTTGAAAATGGAGTGATCACTGAAGCAGGGACTCATCGATCAAATAAGTTCAACTACTTGTTATTTTAGTAACATTGCAGCATGCCGACCAGTTCTTTATGGGGAGTTATTGGCCTTGGATACTTCTGCATTGGTGGTTCATAAGTTGGAAGTTACCTTGATAAGGCTGTGTAAGATGGTTCATTATTTATACCAATGGAGTGCCAGTTGGCCGGGTGTTAGAAATCGAAAGTGATGCATTATAATGGACATCTAGTGAACCGAGGAAACATGGTCGTCAAGTGATGCAGTTTATTATTGTAAACTGTTAAGAGACCATTTACTATTTAAAATTTCATGCTGTAACACAGTTAATGTATTTATTATTTTATAACAGCTGATACACAGTTAATGCCTCAATAATTCAATTTATATATTGTTGTTTTTGTGTTATATATTTGTTTTGGCATTTTTATGGATTTTCCATTCCATTTGTTAGCATATTAATAATGCTAGAACCATTACATAGTGAACCCATTAAACTTCTATGCAGCTGATCCTTAGATTGTTCTGGCACAACCAGGTTCTAAAGTTCAAGTGTTCTGTTTATCCCTTTTCATTTCTGCAGCTGGTTTGCAGTTTAAACCTGCCTTTGAAATTAATCTTACAACATGGATATTCAATATAGAGTTTAATCCAAGCTAACAATTCTTCCCCCCTTCCAAAATATCAGCAAGCAAGGAATATGATAAATGGTGGAATGAATACCAAAAATTTGTCAATGTTATATAACAAAAATTACACTACTTTTAGCCTTTTGTTTTGAAAACTAGATTCTTAAAAACTTCGCAATAAATATTAAATAATTAACTTGATTTCATTGAACTCTAACCAGATTTTAAGCAAGCTGAGGGGATTCATTTTCACTTATGCCAGCCTCTTTATGGCAATGCACAATGCATTTTAAGTGACTATGATTAATGTATAAACATCAAAGGAGTATGACAGTCGATATGAATAATTTATCTTTGCTCTGTAGCTTCATGCATGTTGTTATTTGAAAACTATGACAACATAAGGCTTTACTTCTAAAGTTTTAAAAAACCTTTGTAGCATTTCTACATGAGATGGCTAGGGTTTGTCTAGCAGTTGGCTTATAAAGGTTCTAGTGATAGCAACAATTTCAGTTGAGTATGTGTGTGCTGTTAAATCCCTTGTGATTGTTTCGATCAGTTGTAAGCTATAGAGGCTTATTACATTATTTTACCCTTATTTGTTTAGTTATCCTGAAACTATGGGTGGTTTTATTCTTGGTAACTCATATTATGCCCTATGTTGAACTGTTTAGTTGCCTGTGATGTGGCTGTTACCCTATGTGTGAAAATAGTATGAATCTTCCAGAAACAAGAAGAGCAGGTGTTATTGGATTGTAGTTGTGCTTGTTTTATTATTTTAATTTCTCCTGGCGATAGAAATGTAATTGTCATCTGCAGCTTATTTGTCTGTAAAACTCAATTACTTGTCACTTTATTTTTCTGCATTTTGTTCTTGTTCTATGTGTTGGGTTCTTGGTATCTGTTTTTCTCTGTTTTTTGAAATCCTTATGTCTCTAATGTTAATATGAAAAATTGCAATTCATTGCCTTGAAGATAGGTACAGCTATCTGTTTAATCATACTTCCATATTTTACAAATTTGCTTGAATGAAATCTCCAACTAAAACAGCTTTAGTAATCTTTTTTTTGCCATTGTGTTCAGCCTTTGTCTTTTTCTCTGCATAATGGCATGCCTCCGTTTGTTAACATGGAACAATTTTGTAAAGATAATGTGTTGTGTACTTATTTACTAGTTTGCATCTTATAAGAAGTTCATACTGGATTATTCTTCATCACTGCTTTTTTTTGGTAATATTGTGTTGTAGTCAAACACTGACAAAGGTTTGACATTTTTTAATTTTTGATATTTCTTATGTTCTTTAAGTTTTTGCATGCAAACATTTTTTAAAGGACACATGAATTTGAGTATACAAAGAATTGAGTTTTTGATTATGATTTTAAAGATTGAATCATAAGCCACTGGGGTTCTTTCCTTGTGCAATGACATGTTTATCTGACTGTCTTTTCATGGTAATTTATTTGTTGTCACTTCAGAACTATAATAAAGTTTCATTTTAATAGTTGGCTATCAGCTTTTGCCCCCAAAATTGACTAAAGAAATATAAGAAAAATATAATGTGCTCACATATCATCACATGAGATTGTATATAATTTTTGGCAATGTATCTCTGATATCCATTTCATTCCTGTGTGCTTTTATTTTTAGTAATGGTTATGTATTCTTATATTCTGACCAGCCACTGCAGCTTCTTAAAGTCTTTAGTTCTTTCCCCTTTAATTGCCTTGTTCATATTATTTTAGCAAGGATACGAGTTAGGCATATTTTGACCCTGGTTTGTGATGAATACGGAGGTTTGACAAAACGAGTTTTAAGTTTCTTAAGTGACAAAGGTTCAGTTTAGTATTGAAGCATACTTTTCTCGAGCTTCTTGTATTGTGTTTTAGTTTAGATATGTTACATGATTCATAACAGTGTTCCTTTAACTTGGTTTATATAGAATGAATAGAAGATGGAGTTCCAGTAACCAGTAGGTTGCCTTATTTTAAATGACTTTATTCGGATGAGAAAATAAGACTGCTAGGGATGCCAAAAATATTAAGTGTTTCTCTCAGTTTGTGGTTCTCTGCGTATTTGGTCTGAAAGAAATGTTAGAGTTTTCTGTTCTTAGGCTTCTTTCAAGCTAATTTGGGATGTCAGTAGTTTATCTAGGTTCTTTGTGATGCTCTGCCAATGGTCATTTAGGGGATTTTAGTATGTTGTATTTTACGTTTGCATCTTTCTTCTCCTTGATAAATTCTTAGAAATATGAGTAAGCTACCTATGGAATATATGAGTAAGCTGATAGTCCAGCACTCATACTAAATATTTTCTTCAAAATGCGTTGGTCTAAAAGTGCTCTGGCAATTTGGAAACAGGAAGAAAGGAATATCTCTGCTTCGCCTATTGCTTGAGCCTGATTCCAGTTACTACTAAACTTTCTATATTTCCAGCAAGTATCGGTTCAATAACTAAATTCCTTTATCAGATCATGATAGATGAATTCTTAATTTATCTTGAGCAGTGATGACCAAAATTTTATTAAGAGCTTTTGAACACCTGGCAGGCAGTTCAGCCAGGTTGTTTCTAACATTCTTTGAAAGTAGTTGCCCACCACTTAAGCATGCAGGCATTCACTGGGTTGTTAAATACGAATTTGAAATAAAATGTTTGTTAAAATCAATGCAACACAAATTTAGCACAATTGTGCATAGTATGCTGTTTGTTATATGTACTAAAAAAATACCCTGTTAATGGTTGGATTGCTTGTTTATAGCTAGAATTACGAATGAATATGCCTATAGTGACATGTTTTTTTCCGTAAGTTCTTGGATTTAAATTTTCTTAAACTATTATGTTGCTCCATAGCATTATTTGTAAATGCTGTTGTTTGTATAATGTTTCGCTTCTCTTGCCTCCATTCATTGTCATGTCAAACCTAACCCTCTGAAGTATTTGTTTTGACAGTTTAGCAGCCATTGCAAGAAAAAGGCCACAGCACTATGATACTATTCTTTTAGCATTGCTTGAATTTGATCCAAATGTTCAAACAGCGAAGGGATGTCACATTGCTAGTATTCAGTACTCCTTAAGAACAGCTTTTTTGGGATTTCTTAGGTGCACTTATTCACCAATACTAGAGGTAAATGTGCTTGTCTTTTATATTGGAACCTCTAACTTAAACTTCTGACATAGTTCTTGGATTAACTTACTGTAAGAATTATTTGGCCTCAGAATACTTTATATCCATGAAAAGTTGGCAAAAGGAATAATGATAGTTGTATATTTTTATTGTTAAAAATTGTTCAGGTTTTTACTTTTGCATATTTATCATCACTCTCCAAATTACATATCTGTACTAAGCATGGAATCTGTGGTCCTACTTTTCTCAGATATTTCTCAATCTCGCATTTTACTTTTGAGAAACTATACCTCAATAATGGTTAATGCTTTATTTTCATGTTAACTTGCTGATTGGATTCTAGAATATGCCATGTAGGAATTGACTACAAATTTTCCTGCGTGCAAGTACTGTTTTCCTACGTCTCAAGAATTGTGCCATTTTCTTCTCAACTTTTTGTAATTAAGCATTTTATAATTAAGTTGCATACTGGCTAGTGCATGCAGAAAGAATACTGTGATGATTTGTTTTGTTAGGAAGTCTTGCTTATTGCATTAAAGGCATGGACTGGCATTCTGTGGCTAACCATGATTAGACTGATTTTTCTAAATAACTTGTTAGATATTGTTTGATATTGTTAAACACAATATCAAACAATATCTTCTATGTACTCTATTTGTTTTTTAGTTACTCTTTTTAGTTGTATCTCTCTATATTATAAATAGATTATCCTATGTGTGGTTTATACACAAGGGAGATTAATCTCGAATCCTATTTTCTCTATATTCAACATGGTATGAGAGCCAGATTTTAAAAAAACCAAAAAAGCCTATTATAGCAAAATTTCTTGGACATTATGTTCCACCCACTATCTCGGGCCGTTATCGGACCACCCATTTCTAAACCCATGTATGAGATGTATATATCTCGGCTTGAGGGAGGTGTGTTGGAAGTCCCACATCGACAATAGATAAGACAATTTCATAGTATATAAGTGGGGTGCAAACCTCACCTTACAAGCCGGTTTTGTGGGGTTGAGTTAAGACTTAAATCCACTTTCTAACATAACTGTTTTATTCATATTTTTGCAGTCAAGAGAAAGACTAATAAGGAGCCTGCGAGCTATGAATGCAGGGGATGCTGCAGATCAGGTGCTTCGGCAAGTCGACAAAATGATTAAAAATGGTGATCGTCCCACTCGTGATGCACGAGTTAGCAAGGTATGTAGTGATTTGCTATCTTTTTGCTATCAAGTAAGCTGCTGATACTGAGCAGAAGTTCTTATTTTTTTTCCGTCTATTATATTACATTAAATTTGATTTTTAACTTTCAGGATGAACAACCATCAACTCAGTCATCTGTTCCAGGGGAATTATCTAGAAAAAGACCTGTTCCTCTAGATAATGAACAAATGACCAATGGTCACGAAACCATATCTAAACGGATTCGTTCTGGTCCTGATTCTCAGTCTACTTTACCAGCTAAAATAAATGATTCTGGACAAGATCCTAACTCTGTTAATGGAGTATCACCTAATGTTCCTTTACTAGATAGTGAAATGACTGCTGTAGAGCAAATGATTGCTGTGATTGGTGCTTTACTTGCTGAAGGAGAGAGAGGTGCCGAATCTCTTGAAATCCTCATTTCAAAGATTCATCCTGATCTGCTGGCTGATATTGTCATAACTAATATGAAGCATTTGCCTAAGACTCCCCCACCACTGGCTAGGATTGGGAATTTACCAGCAACACGGCAATTAAACTCCCAAGTCAGTCAATCACATGTTATAGCAACTTCTGTTCCAATAAATTCTGTCCAATCCGTGTCTGGTACTGGCCAAGCTGTGTTGCCTTCAACTACGGCAACTGTACTTGGCTCTAGTTCATTGCCATCTGAGACGTCTAACTTCAGTAACCTGCCTGCTGATTCTAAACGTGATCCACGGCGGGTAAATCTTGCTTCTTTTTTTGTACAAATTAGCTTTTGGTAGTCTATATTTCCAAATAGATATTTTATACAATACAACCTGTGTTACTTTGAACCATCTGTTTCAAATTTTCAGGATCCCCGTCGCCTTGATCCCCGCCGTGTTGTGGTAGCTCCTGGAGGAGCTACTGTATCAGTTACAGATGATAGTGGGGCCACAAAATTAGAGTTTGATGAACCTGTTTCTTCCATTAAACCTGTTTCACTTCCTGTTGTTACTGCTGATGACAATACTCCATCAGATCTAACAGTCAAAATAAAAAATAATGATATGATCTCTGAAGGTGCCTCAGTTTCAGCACCTGATCAGGTGACCCCTAAAACAGAGGTTCAGGAAAGGCCTGGAGATATTCATCGGATTGCAGAAGCAGATACTTCCTTTGGTCCTTCAGTCTCATCCGCTGATTTAAGAGAGGAGGATCCAAGTTTGGTGAATCTGTCAGATGACACTGAAACAATTGGTACAGATTCATCATCTATTTCAGAGTTTGATCAGTTTTCTCTTGATGTTCAAGTTGAACCGACATTGGAAGATACCTGTCTGGAGTTACCACAGCTTCCACCTTATGTTGAACTATCCAAAGAACAGCGAAGTATGGTGAAAAACATGACGGTTAGGCACATAATCAATTCATACAAACATTTACATGGAACATATTGTCAGCAGTTTTGGATGCCACTACTTGCTCGACTAGTTGCTCAGGTAGAAAACTGTTTATTTTACTGTTTCAAGGTTTTATTTCTACCAAAGATATCAAAGTACTGTTTTTTCTTTTATATCTTTAACATCATATTCAAATGATTCTTTTTATAGTGTTTAGTTAATAAGCATTTATACACTACTATAGAAATCCAATAGCTAACCTTCACTATTAGAAATTCAGAGGTACAACTGATAGTATTTATATTGTAAGTTTATATCAGGAAGAAGATTTATATTAATGCGTTTGTTTATTTCTTAAATTTCTTTTGCAAAAGTTTTTAAAAGAAACGGATACCCATTTTCATTTTTTATCTTTAATAAGGAAAAATCGGAGGAATGTATAATGTATTTACTTATATGAAGCACTAAACTTTGGCTATATTCCAACCTCTATGAGCAAATTTCATTCAACACAAGGAACAATGGAGCATGTGTTCACTTTAATTATGTCTTGCCTGTCCCCTTGCAGATTGATGATGACGATGAGTTTATTATGATGCTTCAAAAACACATCCTGGAAGACCACTGGATAAAGGTGTGTCTGCATTTTAAAATCTGTTGTAATTTGTAACAAAATTTATTTCTAACTTTTTTACCTGTCATGGATGGAGTAACAGAAATTTGTTGAATAATTTTCAATTACAGTTGTTGCTATGATTTGCTGACGTGTTTTTTTCCTTTTAGTTTCTTAAAATGGGTACTTTGCAATTGCAAACATTAATTATCATTCTTGAATCAGAGTCAGAATTGCATATCGTTTTACATTTTAAAATGGACTAGACATACACACATTCATCGAAGGAGGTGTAAAATGCATATGATGGTACTTTATAAGTAATGAATGATATTATATTAGTGTAATGATTTATGTGTAATAAATCATTGTGGTGCTTGTAAATTTCCACAACATATGTGAAGTAGATTAGCTTGTCAACTTTGATTTTTATGAATCTTGACATTTGTAAGATACATCATAGATTGTAAACAGGGGTGGCACCGTGCAGAAGGGCTCCTACCTAGTGGGGTTTAGGAAGAGTATATGTTTGCATTAACCCTGTGAGTGGAGAGACTGTTTATTTGAATCGCTAGCCTAAGTCAAGAAACAATTAGCCATACAATTCTTTGAAGGCCTAACCTGATACCATAGATTAACCATGGAACAATTGTCAGTGCTTGTGCCACTCAAGGTTTATACTGCCAAGCAAAATCGTATCATAGTATTGTATTTGAAGCTCATGAATAGGTTTTTTCTTGGTGTTAAATGAGCTGTAAAGTATGTTTGGAAACGTGATAAATAGATATAGTCTATTCTTCAAACTGCATACTGTAGGGTGGTATGTGGAATCTATAAAGAATTTATAAAGGGAGACTAGTTCGTAAAGTAGAGTTCTGTTTTATCACCTCGAATGTTTTTATAAGTATTGCTTAGATACAAAACTTGTCTTAATTCTTGACTCAATTTTTTTAAGTATTTTTTTTAACAATTTACAGACGTGTCTCTAAAAATTTGCTTCTGTTTAATTTCTTTTGTAGACTAACTGATCACTTACTGATGGATTTTCAGGGACATGAACTTGTACTGCATGTTTTGTACCATCTGCACTCCCTGATGATATTTGATTCAGTTGAAAATGCTTCATCTTCTGCTGTTTTATATGAAAAATTTCTCTTGGGAGTGGTATGCTCAAAATTTGATGTTTTGACGTAATGAACAACACTTTTCTATCTTTTTCTTATAAATGTGGGATATACTACTTCCTTGTAGGCCAAAACTTTGTTGGACTCTTTTCCAGCTTCAGATAAGTCTTTTAGTAGACTTCTTGGTGAAGTTCCACTTTTGCCTGAATCGTCCTTGAAGATTTTGAATGATCTCTGCTATTCTGACGTTATTGGTCATGATGGAAAAGTTATCCGCGACATTGAACGTGTGACTCAAGGCCTTGGTGCTATCTGGAGTTTAATTTTGGGGCGTCCACAAAATCGCCAAGCCTGCTTGGGAATAGCATTGAAGGTTAGCTGTCATTCATGAGACTCTAAATGCAAAATATGTATCTCATTTGGATAGTGTATGGTATTTTCTTAGCTATTTATAGTCATCCATCTGTGGCGTATTGGAGGCTGTCACTTAATCTCATGGAATTCCACAGTAATAATTTGAAATGAAAAGACTTGAAGGACTAAATAATTTGGGATAAAAACAATCTGCTAAAAGTATGATAATATTTTTAGCGCTTAAAGAATTTAAAGTGATAGTATTCACTATACTGCTTCCATGCAACCATCTAAGACAACATTTCGGAGATATAAGGTTGGCTTAATGGTAAAGTTGGAAGGAAGGGTATGAGAGGTTGTAGGTTCAATTACCCCCACTAACAAATAATGAGAACTCACAATGCTGATCTAAAAAGAAAATCTGACATTTCAGCTAGCTTAATTAATTTTGTGTGCCATGTGTACACTGTATATATATGTAAAATGCTAGGAAAAGTAAACATTGAGTTGAAGTTGTGCAGACAACTGGGATGCTTTATTTATATTGAGAAAATTGAATCAATATAATAAATAGAGGAAATTTGATATCCTCTAATAACAAATATCTGATACAAGAATAAATGAAAACATTTCTAATAATACATATATAATCTAGATGTTTCTAATTATATAGGATCAATTCTTTATTTCTCTAACTATAACACTCCCTCTCAAGTTGAAGCATATAAGTCGAATGTGCCCATCTTGTAGCAAATATAATTGATCCTTGGTCCTCTTAGAGACTTTGTGAATATGTCAATCAACTTATCACTAGAGTTGGCTGATGTAGTAGTGTTGTCTCGTGACTCCAGCTTTACTCTTATGAAGTGACAATCCACATCAATTTGTTTGATCCTTCCTTGAAGGACAGAATTAGAGGCTACATGTAATGCTTCCGGTTGTCACATACAAGTTGTTTTTGGAACTTTTTTCAAATTTTAGCTCTTTGAGGAAATGGTTTTGCCACAACATTTTATTTCTTACTTTCCCACTACATTTAATTATCTATAGCAAGAGAAAATTACCTTGAAGTGGAATTCCTATTGCTTGATGACTTTGCTTAGTCAGCATCAGAATACCGAACAATCAGTATTTCCCTTATCTTCATAAACATGGAAGGCATTTTTTTTTTCAGGAGAGTTGGAAAAAAGGCAATAATAACCAAGGATAGAAAAACTCGCTGGTAGAGTGAATGGGAACCTGGGAGAAAAAAGAATCGTTTGGAAATGTGGCTCAAAGAGAGAAACATTAAGCTGAAATTGTGTTTCCGAGACAGCACGAGTAGGAATGAATTAATATTATAAGTAGAGGGGATGTGATATCCTCTGATAACAAAAATATGATATAGGAATAAATAGGAATGTTGATAATATGTATATATATATATATATATATATAATTTAGATATTTTTTATTTTATATGATTAGTTTATTTAGTTCTATAATTTTAGCAATATCTTGAGATATATATTGTAAAATCACTATTGAACAAAGTCTCGAACAGTGAATGATTGGGTCTTAGTAATTAATCCTTGTACTCATCCATCACCATTGTTAATTTGCTATCTGTTTATTCCATGGGCATGCAGTCATTTTGGAGTGGGTCATTCAACACATGTTTCTCAGAACTCGCATAGTTTTTATCATATTTTTACTTGTTATTCCAATCCTTGGCATTTCATACAAGGTAGACAAATAAGTTAGATATCTGGAATCTTATTGGAAGGTTCTTTGGGGGTGGATTACTGCTCATTAAGATTCATATTTGTATGTCAATACCTGGTAGCGGCAGTGTTACATTTTAGTTTACTACTCCAAGGAAAAACACAAAAAACCGTATAAATCTTATTTCACATCTACTGGGTACTCCTCTAACAGGTGCTTCTAGTGGCCTCCTCTGTGTGTTCAGATTATGTTAGGATCCATGGAGAACCGAAATTGGTTAAAATAGTTAGAATATTCATCAGTTAGTTACTTGAGGTGTTAGGTAGATATAAATAGGAAAGAAGGAGAGGGGAAGGTGGTGAATTTTGTAGACTAAGTGTTATCTCTTTGTGAAGCGCACGCCCTTGAAGGATAGAGTGCTCTCCTATTTCTTGTTTTTTTCATTCTATTCAATAAAAACAATTCTTGGTTCCTAACATATGACCTTTACTAATTTTCTCATTTCTTTATCAATTGGTAATATATTACTAATATCTCATCAATTTTGAGCCAAGAAAACAAAAAGCAACAATCATTCAAATACATTCAGTACGTTTTTGGTTTGACAATTTTGATTCACATTCTGGTGTAAATAATGGGTCCTGGATGGCTTGACTTTATCCAACGAGAAACCAAGCATGCATTCAATCCAAATTCCAAAATTGCCACATACTTGTTGTTAGTTGGATGTTAAATGAAGTACCGAAAGTTGTTGGTAGGATATTAAATTACTAGAAGTTGTTAGAATATTCTAGAGATCTCTGTAATTATTACTTTAGGGTTTGAGTTCTTTATTTATAGAAGTGGATGTACTGTTTTGAGTTAATTGAATAAAAATCTTCCTTTTTTTATATTAATTCTTTCTAGTCTTGTTTCACTGGTGCAATTATTGCATTGTAGCCTTTTAAAGATAGTTCAGTGAAAGTTGAGGTTGCTAGTTGTTAGCATGTGTGTAGAACCCCTCGAGGATTGTTTTAGCCATTAATGATTAATTTGTTGTAACCTTCAAATGTCATTTTTTGTTTGTTTGCATGTTTTATAAACTTGGTATACATTTTTCCATTAATATTCCCAATAAAATGGGTGAGTGTGCCTGAGCCTCCCACCAGCTGGGGTATGAGGAAGAAGACACGCAGTCTTATGCTTGCAAGTAGTTGCTGTTTCGGGATTGAGACCTGGTGAAAAGGAACCAACTTTACTGTTGTCAAGGCTTGCTCATCACTCACCATTACTTGATTTTTGTCTTCAGTACATTTTTTAAAATTCATTGCTCTTAATGTATCTGAGTACCTAGTCCCCATATGTTTAGTAAAACTGCCAATATTTCAAGCTGTTACCTGTTTTCTTAACCTTGACTTTCCTTTTCCTCTGATGTAATCCTTTTATGGTAACATTTTTCCAATGTCTAATTTATTGATTTACTATGGCAGTGTGCTGTCCATCCACAGGATGAGATTCGAGCTAAAGCTATTCGGCTGGTATATGCTGTAAAAGATTTTATGGACTCTGCCTGACTGTTAATTGATAATGAAACTGAATGCTCTTGCTTATGTTGAACAGGTTACAAACAAGCTCTTTCAGCTTAGTTACATATCAGGAGATGTTGAAAAGTTTGCAACAAAGATGCTGCTTTCTGCTGTAGAACATGAAGTTTCGGATACAGGTCTTTTGCATCCTGGACCTACTGAACATAGAGCCGAGGCAGAGGTGCATTGCTAATTCTCGTGCCACTTTAGTGTATCTTTCTTGTGATAAACCTGACAATGCTTTGAAGAATTCTGTAATATATCTGTTTATATATTAATTCTGATTTTATTATATATTCTGCTTTTGATTGTCAGATTCATTCTTATGGATTAAACATGTGGCAATGATTTTTTTTTTCTGCGTACCTTTTTGTTTATGGCTTTAAGACATGAGAAATGAAACTTCATGTAATATGGCTTCAAAATCAGGCTTAAGTATCCTTTTTCCTAATTATTTATCTTTTCTTTTGTGTTTTTCTGTGCATAAACTGCTTCCCACATAATGGCTCGAGGCTTGGTCACTTTTGTTCCCGATAAACTGATTATTGGTAGTGTTTACTTCATTTTATAGGTTGAAGGTCATGAAATAAGTACTTCCCAGGTTTCAGAGTCTTCAATTTCTGAAGATGAATCTGCTAGGATGGCTAAACCATTGATTCAAAATGTTCCATCTATATCATTTTCTGAAGCTCAACGTCTCATTTCTTTGTTTTTTGCGTTATGTACTAAGGTTAGTTTATGAATACTTCTTTGAATTTTGAAATGACTAAAATAGCAATTACTCTTCATCTGTTTTAGTAACATTGATGTAGTTTTTTTATATCTTTGCAGAAACCCAGTCTTCTTCAGATTGTATTTAATGTGTATGGGCAAGCCCCGAAAACTGTTAAACAGGTCTAATTTTGTTTATGTTTGTTTACTAGTTTTATTTTTGTAGTATTCAGTGAGTTAGGTTAACCCACCTGTTTCTTATGTAGCTGTTGATAAAATATGTAATTGATAGAGTTTGCTCCCATCTCATCTTTGTAGTATAGTAAATAGATTTTTATAAAAGAAAAATTGTGGAACGGGATTGAGTTTATGCGCCGGAATTGACATCTCTCTGAATCAATTGCTCATGTGATTGTGGAACAGTATGTAAATGTAACTATTTTCTTCATAACGAAAACATGAATTTTCCACTAAAGGTTATGACTATGAATCATGTACCAGTGCTGCCAAGAAGTTCACCTTTTCACCTTTTTGCATTGTGATTTTTCTTTTAGCTATTATTGACAATAATAGTTCTTTGTTTGACTTTTCTGACTTTTCCTACTCATGCTTTTGTAGGCTTTTCATCGCCACATTCCTATTGTTGTAAGGGCACTGGGGCAATCTTATTCTGAACTGCTCCGTATCATATCTGATCCACCTCAAGGAAGTGAAAATCTTCTGACACTGGTAGCTTATTGTTCTCATTATTTGCTATGGCTTATTTAATTCCATAATTGAAGGATTATCACCAGAATATGAAAAGAGACATTAATGGTGATCTTGTTTTTTTGAAGGTACTGCAAATATTGACTCAGGACACGTCGCCATCATCTGATTTAATATCTACTGTTAAACGTTTGTATGAAACAAAATTTAGAGTATGTATAGCAGTCAAAATAATTTTAAACTTTTTCACCAATGATTACTTTTTTTGTTTCTTTTTCTTATTTGTGCTGATTCTCCATTGCAGGATGTTACAATTCTTGTTCCATTATTGTCTTCACTTTCCAAACAGGAGGTTATATTTATATTTTCTTTTATTACCTTTCTATTTATATTCTTGCTTAGTTTCCTTTAAAATTTGTTTTTTCATTTGTAGGTGCACTATTGTTCTGGCTTATAAAATATATTTGACGAAATTTCATACTAGACCCCAAACCATTTATATTAATGTTTAGGGTGTTCTATTTTGCATCTCGTTTTAGCTATTTCTCAGTATAGTCAATATTCCACTCTCTTCTATCATAGATCTGGGAAATTTGGATCAGTAAATTTAATTATGCTGGCAATCACCATCACAAAGTATGTGTTGCTGACATAAAATTAGAAAAAGATATAATGATTCTCATCAATATGCTTACTTGCATTTGTTGTTTAATTTATTTAAAGTATCTATCCAAAGTCAAATCTAGATTCAGTAGTAAATATTATTCTAGAACTAGAATTTATATGTGTCTGTGGCTAGGAAATTAAGTTGATTCTGGCTTGCCTGAAGATGCATTTCCATCTATTTCTCATTAATAGTATTGATAATTTTTAGCACTTCATGCTCTTGCTGTATTAGTAGTAGATAGTTTTTTTAATCAGGTTGATTTCAAATTTTGATGGTGACAGGTTTTACCAATATTCCCAAGGCTTGTTGATCTCCCATTGGAAAAGTTTCAAAGAGCACTTGCTCACATACTACAGGTATATTTGAATCTTCATGCTGGATTTCATATTTGTATGTCTTTATGCTTTTTATTCTTGGATGCCTTGTGCTTGGCACATTGACTGCGCTTTCATTCACAGTCCATGTTTCCTTATACCTGTTCCTTTAGGTAGATGAGGATTTATGTTCGAGTTAGCCTCAATATTTCTTGGAAGTTATTTTTTTTATCTTTTTTCTTCCTTTCTAGATAGGCTAAGCGTTTGATGCTGTTCATGGCAGGGTTCAGCTCATACAGGTCCAGCTTTAACTCCTGTAGAAGTGTTGGTTGCAATGCATGGAATTGTTCCGGAGAAGGATGGCCTTGCACTTAAGAAGGCATATCTTCTATTATCTACGCTTATGCTTTAATTACACTTTCCAATTAAATGTGTTTGTAAAAGAGTTTTTCTGTATGGTCGATTATTGATGATCTATGAACATCTGATGCATTAATGCTTTTGGAGGATGTCACATCTTATGAGTTTTTGTAATAAGTAAAATAAATTTTAGTGCCATATAATCAGGAAGTAAGCATGACCTTTTCTATTAAAACAATTAAGCTTATTATTTCTTAACCTGATTGATATTTAGTGGCACTAGATTTGGTGGGTTGTGTTAGATTTGATTTATAACTCTTTTTAGCTGTAATCCAAGTCCATATATTTTGTAAAAATGTTGTTGGTCAAATCATATAACTGGTTTGGTATATGGTCTTTTTGGTTTTATTTAGGGTCATTTGTAATTTTGATCTACTTCTCACCCTTCTGGTTTCATCATTTTTCGTTTTTGGGGAAGGGGAGATGTTTTGTGTACATATTCTAAAATGAAAATAAAATGTTTGTTCTAATATGGTATCAGAGCACAAATAGGAAATAATTGATACACAACAAAGAGCAAGCAACACATCAAAATCTCAATAAGGATAGTTGTTGTGTCTTATGTAGCTAACTGTATGTTGTTTTTTCCTGATCGCCACCTCCCCAATAAGAAATAAATAAACTATTTTGTTAAACTAACAAAATACCAAATAACCATTGTTGTGTCTTGGTGCAATGAGCAGTTCACTACTTTTCAAATGTATTTTTTCCTATGAACTGTTTCAATACCTCGTGCCTCTTTTTACCTGGCTTTAATTTGTCATGGTAGTGTTGTTTAGAAATAATATATTGTTATGTGTCGTGTGCATGAAAAGCTTGTTTAGATGCAAATCACTATGGTCTTGTGCATAAAAAGTTGAAGCCTAATTGGATCGTCTTGGACTGTTGCCTTTTATCTGGAATGTATAAAAAGTAATCCAAATATTTTTCCATAAAGCTATTATTAGTACCAAACTCAAGTTTGATTTGTATGATCCTTTTCATCAATGTTAGTTGAACTAGTTCTGCTGTATCAACTTGAAAAACCTTAAAACTTTAGTAGTGAATTCTGAATTATTCTTTTGCATCATCAGATAACAGATGCTTGCTCGGCTTGTTTTGAGCAACGTACTGTGTTCACACAACAGGTTCTGGCAAAGGCATTGAACCAGATGGTAAGGAGATTCAGTGTTTTGGCCAATTATACTGGATTTACTTCAAGTCTTCATGGCTCTATTGTTTAAATTTTCAGGTTGATCAAACTCCGCTGCCTCTACTTTTCATGAGAACAGTTATTCAGGCAATTGATGCTTTTCCTGCACTGGTAAATTTATTCAGATTTTGTTCATGCATATCTGTTTTTGCTAATGCATTTTTGTTTGTTAAGATATTATGTTGATGTTGAATTCTTTAGATGATATATAGCATACTGGTATTATAGGTAATGGGATTATGAAATACGTTACTTTAGGAGATTTTGCTGACAGAGCTATGTACTCATTCTCTGCTTTTTTCTTTTGAAAAAATTGGTTTAACCAAAGTTTCAAACATAATGGTCAGATCAATTTCCTGAAAATTGGCTTAATTCTTTTTCAAGTAATTCGTGCAATGCAAAATTATAAATTAGATAATACATCAGTAATAACAATGGCATCTGTGTGGTGCTTCTAGTGTTGTTACAATACAAGGATTCTGCTCAATTTCGATCTTTATTTTCAAAGGAAGTCCTGCCATGTAGAAAACATAAACCTATACTTCTAATGTCAATATTCTGTTTTTAGGTTGATTTTGTTATGGAGATACTCTCAAAACTTGTGACAAGACAGGTATGCTTCTCTGGAACACATTTTACTCTGATGTATGGACTTTGGACTGCTGATGTTTAACTTTAAATTACTAAATGCAGGTGTGGCGTATGCCTAAACTTTGGGTTGGTTTCTTAAAATGTGTATATCAGACACAGCCACGTTCTTTTCATGTTCTATTGCAGGTACTGCATTCTGAACTTGCCTTAAATTAAATCATAACTACTGTGGAGAAACGAGGAAATATGTGCTTCTAAACTAGACAGCAAAGCTGAATTATAGACAAATCACAATTATATTAATTACTGTAGTTATTATGATTTGATTACCTTAAATCACACTATTTTGCATACTTTTTAATAAACACTATTAAACTGGGGCATATAAGTCGTGAGGACCAGGCTTTATTATGTATCTAACTTATCTTAGGTCCTCTTAATGATTTGGTGAAAACGTCCACTTGCTGGTCATTTGGATTAGTGAGTGGTGGTGATGTCGCTCTATGTAAGATCACTTCTATGTTGAAAGGAATCTACTCATTTGTTGCTCATGAAATACTAGATTTGATATGTAGTGAAGCTTAATTATCACAAATTAGTTCACTAGAATCTGATGGCATGGCTTAAACCCTCTGACCCTTGACCTTGCAAGCTTCATCTACATTCTGTTGTTTTACTTTTCTGATGCCCAATGACTATGCAACTGCATCTCCAATCAGTTGGCAAATCTGTCCAACGATCCCGTCAACATTTGATTGTCTAATTATCTGAATGTAACCTTTATCCTCATAGATAAGTCCAAAGTACTACCTCCCAGTCACAAGCTAAATTTAGGACCCAACTTACAATGCCGACTGCAAAAGGATGTCATATTTACCAAAATAAAACATGCACAACTAAATTCTATCAACACACTGTGTTGAAAGTCTCAATGCAGCCTCAATTTTCCTTGGTACACTTAATAATTAGGCAGTTTTGAATTGCATTTAAGAAACCGGACAAAAAAGAGTAACTGTTATGAACAAAATTAGGTGCCTACCGGAAGAAATTCAAACCCTATTTCCAGACGTATGTAGTCACATATCTGAAAAAAATAATGGTAGAAACTTAGAAATCTTAAAAAGATAGACAACAAAATTGAACATAGAAAAATGGAATGCTAAGTTGTTGAGTCTCAGTGGTGACCCTGCAAGTGGGAATGAAGTTGAGAACTGAGGAATGAAATTGCAAGTTTCAAGAGAGATGGTGTGTATGAATGTTTGATTCAACTGCAGTAGCACTTTGACCTGAAGGAAAAGGAGGCAAAGGTTCAATTATTTGTGGAAGCACGGGAAGGGCATGCCGGAAGTAAATATGATTCACGAAATGGGTGGAAATGATGAGCACCACCATGGCTAACAGAAGCATATTTACTTCCGGCACCACCATGGCCAGGCTCTCCAGGTAGCAAGGAAATGGGTGGAAATGATGATCAAATGGAGACTTGGGTTCAGTAGACTTGCAGAGGCATTGATGCTGTCTCGCGGCTAAAAGTACAGCAGAAAATAGAGCATCAAATATGTTGGAGATCGCATTTGTCTGCAGTTGACCTAGGAGGGTTTTGAGCTATTTTGGTGCTACTTTGGTAGGGTTGGCTTGACAATGACGCTTTAATGGGTTGAAACTGTGGGATGAAGCTTCATGGAAAGAGTTTTTTAATTAATCGTGTATCTGTTAGGTTTTAGCGAATTAGTTTGTTGTTAAAAAGAAGTTAAGTTGCTAATAAATTTGAGGAGAGATCGAGAGAATTCGGACTTTTTTACTCTGGGAGGTGTTGTCACTCAGTTCTGCAGAGTTCTATCTTGTTTTAGAGGGGCTAAGGGTATGATGCTGAATGATAAGAGTAGTGCTGATGCCAGATTTGGCCTAAAACTTCTGGAGTTTTGTCATGCTTAGCAGAGTATCCAAGGTTCGGGTGGAAAAGACTTGTTGACAGTGGCGAGTAAAGGGAACTGGTGAAGCTTCTGGAAGGATGTCACAGCAGAAGTCAAAAGTCAAATTAAGGTGTAGCATACCCGAAAAAGATAACTAATCAATGAATAACGGGTCCCCACTGATTATGCTAAGGGAGGGTTGACTCTAGACTCTAAATCTAAATATACTTTTATGATCAAGGAAACCTGAGACTTCTGAAATGCTTGTCTAACTACATAACAGTGATAAACAATATGGACCAAAAGTAATAAATGCAGATTAAATCTATCACATTTTCCGAAATTATATGATGTTATTTTTAACTTTTACATCTGATCCGGATGCCATTTAGTTTCTAACGTTAACATTTTTCGTCCTCCTCACAGTTGCCACCCCAACAACTTGAAGGTGCACTCAACAGGCATGCTAATCTCAGAGGTCCCCTTGCTTCATATGCCAATCAACCAACTATAAAATCAACACTTAGTAGGTAAGATTTTCTAGATATGAGTATTTGAAAGGCTTAATCCAATCTTACACATAATTCTACAATATAATACCTCATCCAAAAATTGTATGCTGTCAGTTATTTCTATTAGCAATTGAATGGAAAAAATAATCCAATCTTACACCCGTTAACATGTATATTTTCTATCAATTGGAAAAGCATATACGAACGTTCTATATTTTCTAGTTTCAGTTTTTCCTTCGCATTCTAGTACAGAGAAGAGGCTAGGTCTAAATTTGGTTGTAGTGAACTAAATTTATGTATAACCATGTGCAGATCAATTTTAGCAGTTCTTGGTCTTGCAAATGAAACTCATGTGCAGCAACATTTGTCAACTTCGTTGCACCCTTCTGACACAAGTTCTTCAGTTCATGGAGCAACTCTTACGTGATGGTTAAGTTACTGACTGACAGGAAATTAGTAAGTGGGCCAATTGATAATTGTGGTCGATAAGATTGATCGACTTCTGGATTTCTTGGCATCCAAAGATACAGAAAAACAAACTTATACGGCGTCTTGGAGCCCCAAATGCAGCAGCAGCCTCTTCAGAGTCTGTCACCATCCAATCATATCGTGGTTTTCATGAAATCCACCGCGCCTTCTAGGAAATGTATCATAGTTTTCTTTTTGTGGTTATTTTATTTTATTTTTTTCATTGTAATATTATTCATTCAATTTTGATGTTATATTCTTGCCTTTTCTGGGGTAAGAACTATGGACTATCCTCGTGTATGTGGTTGCATAAGTCATCACCATAGTCCTCTTCTCCTCTCCAGACGCTATGATAATGCTAAAAATGAAATCATGTCTCTGAAATCCCTTTTCTACTGTCCTTTCCTCGCTTCGGGAAGACTTGCTAAAGAGAAAATTATACCATCACTAGTCAGATCAGATTATTCCAGAAATTCAAACACTAAACATGGAGGGTTTCTATAAAATATACGAAAACTATTTGTGATGATTATATGAAGGGTGAAACTGTTGACACGTCATTTTCATGTAGATTACCGACCCATGTGCTGTTATGCTATTTGTGCACATTTCTTTATATTTTTTAAATCATTAAATGGTATATCAGATATGCAATCACCATTCAATTGTTATGGGCTATTATACCGTAACTTAAGCTGTTACCGGTTATCGTCTGATTTTTAATATTTTTTGGATATTCAAATTAGAAGTTTCTTTTTATTCAAATTAAGTGGGGAGTTTTCTGGTAAATTTATAAACAAAATCCTATATGACTTGTTAGGTTGATGACGTAGAAGATATTCTGACATTAGTCTTGCTTTAGGTCAGAAAAATGTTTAAAACTTATTCAGAGAGTACTAGATCGTTTGGAGTTAATGCTGTATGCTAAAGTTAGTAAACTCTAATTTTAAAAGCAGATATGAATATTTCATAAAATTGTAACGCTTAAACTTGAACTTGAAATGTTTCTAGTCAGAAAAGGAAAGAAAGCACACAATTTAAAATAATTTTTTTTCTCATTTATTCTGGTTCCATATACGTTGAAAGCAATTGGTTGGATCCTTCCATCCTTGAATGTTTTCATTTGAGCTCGATCGTGTGGAAGAAAATAAATGACAATTGTCATTTTGATGTGTGGAAGTTTCATGTTGATTCCTAAATGTTTTATAATAGTTCTTAAATGTTTCATTTTAGTTTCTATTGATGTGAATTGGAAAAGGTCAAACAATTATAGTTATCATTTTGATTCATTTAACATGAATATCACGTGGTGGACATCAAAGATATAGGCTAACTTGACCGTCAAACACGTGTTTAGTAATCATTTAATAATTTAGTTCACTCGAACGTTTTATCTCCTTCATTGGTTGCTCTTGAGTAGTCAAATTTATCAAATGTGCTACAGCTAATTTTTCTTTGCACTGTGAATTAAAATCGATTAATTATTCAATCGTTATTTAGTGATTTTGGTACACCTTCGGTTTTTAAAGTTGTGAAACATTGTCATAGTAATTTCTAGTAATAGAAAAGGTCAAATGAATGTTCAAAATTTAAATATGCCATTCGAGATACTGTACATTTAGTAATTTTATTTTTATTACTTTATAAACTACAGTACATGTGGTGGCGCGTGACATCCTAGCCATACATTTATCATTTTGTAAGGGATTCTCAATGTACAGTGACTAATTCGCAGGGTGAACTTCAGTGCAGAATTTAGTTTTAGATATTTAGTTATCATTTTATAATTTCAAACTCAATTATGATAATATCCCACAATCCAGATGGAGACAAGACTTTACTCTAATAGTTTATATATTTACGTATATATTATTTGTAATTTCACTTAAAGTCACCCGTTGTACTGTAAATGCTAATGATACGAAATTTCACTTTTTTTAGTTATTGTTTTCTGTATACGATAGTTGCACACCACTAAAGTAAAGTTAGCTGGTTTCGTTTATAATAGCTTTTATAAAAAAGAACCTGTCAAGAGTTTAAGAAAAAAAAATTATAAATTAATAATATTAAAATTTCTAAAGAAAACTATAAATATTAGTTTTACACAAAAATTTTATTTATTTTATATTACTTCTCACTTTATGTTTAATTAGTCTTAAACTGATATTGATACTTTAATTTGTGTCATATATCCATGTTTGACACAAACTATATCTAATATTTTAAGATATTCTACCGATACTTATTAATGAAATATTTAATATATAAATATTCAACACTTTAGAAAATAAATTACATTAACTAGGAACTTTTATCTTTATTTTTATAAAGTGTGAATACTAAGTTACTAATGGAATAAATAACTAACCTATGTTCATTGAAGATTAGCAGGCAATTGATAATTAACCTATTTAGAGGTTCAAGGCAATAAAGCAAGTAGTGAGAAGAATAGCATGAATTGAAAGAATAAAAGGAAAAGAGTGTACATTTGAGACATTACCCTCTGCAGATTTTGATGTACTGCCTAAATCAGAAACAGTATGGGATGCCATCAATTGGCCCCCAGATGATATATCCACCTATACATAGTTGTGTATAATATTGAAATCCAACAATCAATTAAAAGAGTATTTTTCTTTTTCTTCTCCAAGAATCTATTTCTCCCAAAGAAATAAGGTACATACTTTACAACAGCAAAAATTTTCCCTTGCAAATATTTTTGTGCAAGAGACTTCGGGAACAAAATCAATAGCCTGTTCCTGTCCGCCCGGCGACACAATGCATTAGTGCCAATGGTGGCTAACTCATGTATCCATATATTCTGTGATGAACCAATACCAAATATGGGCAAACTGTCATGAACAAAAGCCAAGTTAATTTTGTCTCGCATGGTGTTAAAGCTATTATTAAACCTTTTAATAATTTCACAAACTAAAGGAATCTCAAGTTGATGTGAGGCCCGAGAGGAGCAAAATTTCTCAAGTTAACATTCTAATTTCTTCAGTATCACTTTAAAATGCATCCTGTATTCGCTTTAAGAATTACAGATAAGATTCTATATGCACATTACAAATCAGATCATACCTATCACACACTCACAATAGAATTGGTGGAGGATTACTTGACAGGTATGATAGCATCTAGGTTTTTCTGAAGCACCCAACCTTTTGGGTAAACTGTATTATGAGCACTCAAATGAAGATGCCAATTCATTATTTTGGAACAGCCATGAGGTGAGCCTTCCATTTGACTTTCATCTTCAACCAATTGTTCTATAAAGGTGGTCTCCTGTCAAACCAAAAGTTACATGAGTTTAATGACTATAAGAATTGCTGATGATATTAAATGGCTTAAACAATATTAAATAGTAAGACCAACTAAATGTCAGATTAAAGACATAGAATAGAAGTCATACTTGAAAACCTTCCTTCACTGTGTCTAACTGTCTAATGGGATTTAAAGAAGGGCGCCGCCATCGTTTTGGATCCCACAAGATTGTGCTGTTGAATGCAAATCCAGACATATCAACATGAAATCTACGAAGTCTTTTACTTTTCTCATTTGTATGCCATCCGATCACTTGGCTTGCATTGCATACAGGACCCTCCAAAATGGCCTTGTTCTTGCTTGGAGCAAGCATGGCAACAGGCCAAGTGCCAAAGCGGCTATAAAATCAGTTCAACATTAGAACGTAGGAATTCAAATTTACAAGATAGGACATAATTCATTATTACATGTTGCACACTTATAAAACCAACAGATATGTCTCAAAGAAAGCTTAACGTTATTAACAATTCCAAATACTTGAATTCCTTTAGGTAATAGGTGGCTTTTGACCTGGCTTTTCTAATTTGGTGACTAAAGGTAGAATGGGTAGGCACCCCCAAGGGCGCCTATGACATTTTGGGATTACCGGAAGATCTTACGTAGGGGATTAGGACATAAGCCCAAACCACAAGCGGTTTTACCTAGTTGCAACTACTCAACTAGTTCCTAGGCATCACCAAGGGATCTCACTTAGAAGGAGGTTATTCACCAAGCAGGAAGAGTGGCTACAGACGAAGTTTAAGTTAATCTCTTTCTCTAATCTTAAAGTTACTTTGAAGTTGAAGGTAAAATGGAATCTTCATAAATAAAGATAATGATGCGTGGGAATTCTTTACATAAAAACTATTTCTAAACCATAAAGATGACAATAGCATCAATAAAGCTCCTTCTTTGGACAGAAGCTCGTTATTAGTACAATTGAGGCTTGTAACTAGCTCTAACCTTGGAATGGAACTTCCACTCCCCAAAACTTTAAGTCAACAAAAATATGAAAATGTAAAGGTAGATTTGGTTAGATTTTGGTTTTCATTCAGTAAATATGTTTTCTCGAATGATTACATAGATTTTACCTTACTTAGTTCCCTGTTTTCAAGAAATAGCAAAGAAAACGGTGAAAACAAGGTTTTTGTTGTTTTCGTCCTTTCCCTTATAAATTCTTGAAGACAAAAAACAAAGACAATACAACATTACTGCTATTACAGGTAAAAACATATCAATTAAGGGGGGAAAAGGCTCCGTGACTACTCAAAGATGCACAAATGGCAAAAAATCCCACAAGAAACCACAAACCAAGAACCATTGTTTTCCACTCTACTGAAAATTTGGGACATAGCAGATTTTGGTACAAGAATAATAAAGAAAAACTCAAGAAGTATATTATAAGTTGTGTTAAGTCTATAAAAAGACAAATGTACATTAAAAATGTTCATTGCGGTCTACCTTGAATAAACTTCTTATCTGTAAAAGAAAATAAGTTAAATAAATCAAACATTTTTCACAAGTTAAAATCAACTTTTTCACTTTAGCTATTTTAGATAGTGTCTCGTCTAATTCAAAGGTCGAATCACTTGCCTTCCTAGTTCTTCCCTTATAAAATGCTTATTGCGAAATTTATATAAATTGGGCCTACATATTTCTAAAAGTCAAAGAAAGTATGAATCGACACCACAAAAAAGGACAGTTGTATTAACTTTATTACCAAGAGATGCTAAATATCCTAAAACTAAATATACAAATATAGTAATGTAATTATTTAAATGAAACCTAAACAAAATAAGAGTAATTTCTCAAATGCGTTCCCCAAAACACATTAGAACCCAAGAATGGAATCCCACGGCCCTTCCCTCGGTTAACCTCAAAGTCAATCATATTTCAATTATCTAAATTGATGTTTACATTAAGCGAAACCTAAAAGCCAAATGCTACCGAAAAGCAGGGGTGCCAACCGCTTGGAGCCAGCGGTAAGTAACTAGAGGCAACTAACAAACAGGAGGTAAAAACTTTGTTTCATACTAGCAACAATAACAACTAACACTCCACAAATGCAAGATAACACGGATCAGATGCAAATTGCAAATGCAAACAAATCACCACGAGACCAACTAATTAGAAAGCCGAAGAAAAACAAAACAAAAAACGACAGTCCAATCAACTAGGAGCAAAGTAAGCACCTGATGTCTCTCAAGGAATCAAACAACTCAAGAGAATACACATTATCATCGTCCGCAAAGTAAACAATCCCATCGAGCCTATGACGCTCAATGTGTTCCAACGCTGTGTTCCTCTGATGAACCCCCCTGTCCTTCACATCCGTCAAATTCTTATTGCACACCAAATGCCTATACATCACGCCCGTCTTCCTCAGTACCTCCGCCGTCTCCATCGACGCCGCCTTCATCTCCACCACAATCCACACCACCGGCGGCGGCACCAACCGCAACACCTGCCCCAACCGGTTCAGGAAATACGCCTGAAAAGCGCGGCCGTACGTCGGCGTCACCACAATCAGCGGCTTCCTCGGCACAAAATCGAACCTATCACTCTGCCTCTCCCTCTCTGCGCTTAGGCTCACCGGATCGATCACGAAACCCTCATCGACGCGATTTCGCAGAACGCGATCTTCCTGGCGCAGCTGCTGCGCGTTGTTCGCGTGCGGCAGCGGCGGCTTCATCTCGAACGAGATTTCGTGCGACCGAATGTCCTCCGCCATGTGGCCAAACGGGAACATGCCTAGCAAGAACCCTACGAAGAAGCACAGAACACACCTGAACGCCGCCCTTCTCCACTGCCCTTTCCGACCGTGCCGGCGCGTGAACACACCGCCGACGAGTCGCCGAAACTCCGCCGCAAGCGCCGGCAACGGCGACGAGTACTTGGCGTTCCCGGAAGCGAGCTTATGCGTCGGAGAGGAAACCGGAAACGAACCGTTTATGTACTGGCGATCGGGATACGCCGGCGACAGTGTCCGCCGAAACGAGGCCATTAATTTAACGTCGACGCAGAAAAAATTGAAAAAAAAAAAGAAAAATGAATTTATGGCGGTAACTGAAATTGAAAAAACACTACATGAGGGAGGGAAAGGGAAGGATCAGAGATTGAAAAGAATGGGAGAAAGATCCAGAACCCTATGAGATTAGGGATTGAATTATAGAGAAAGTATTTGAAGAGAGGATTTAGTGAAACCAGAAAGAGCGAGACCAGAGATCTATTGCTAAATACTCAGTTATGAGTCGCTTCTATGTAGAACAGGAGACAAAGAAACACTGCAAAATACTCATCCGGGTCGGGTCGGGTTCGGGTACCAGTTAAAGACCAGCTGCACCTCCGGGCAAAAACGAAATACGTCTACGTAGGGACGTCACACTGGGCAACTCGTAAAAACAATTAAACTCCATTACGTACATTAAAATAAATCAGAAATATTAATTTCTCACAGTTTTTTATTTTTAAGTTGAACACCTTTCAGTACCCATCAAATTTTAATACATGATTTTTACCTTTTGTTAAATATTAATTAATGATAAGAAGTGTTAAAAAGTTATTGTCAACATTCTTAATAGTGAGTAATATGTTCTCTAATTTTAAGAACATGAAAAATAATTGTTATTAATTACTATATTATTTGTTTAAAATAAAAAAAGAGAAATGTTTTATACTGTTGCAATTTCACGCTACCTTCAACTACGAACTATCAATATAAAAAGTTCAGTTTTGGAAATCATTAATAATATATTTTTCAATATATTTCTTTTAATACATTATCTACTTTTAAGGAATAATCATTAAATTGAGGCAAAAAAATATTAAATGAAAGGTCAGATTCACTAAATTGTATTTTTTAAAAAGAAATGTGGGTAAGAGATTGAACTTTTATATCTAATTATATAGGCATATTTACTACGATCAGAGCTTATTTAGTTGAGATCAGGTAGGAAGAGGTTAGAGAATTAATTTGTTAGATTGAGTGAGAAAAATGAGAATTAATGTTAGGAAGATGGTTAAACATATTTTTATTAATTTTTTTTATCTATGTTAATTATTTATCTTTCTACTTGTTTCTTCTCAACTTACTACTTTAAAAAATATTTTTATTTTACTAAATAATTAAACATTCAATTTTATTTTTTACCTATATTTTTCAACTTACTTTTTATCTATTTCCGTGGTCTATATTTTCTTTACTCAAAATAATACACAGCATTAAAATATATATTATATTTTAAATGAATTTGTCTACATTAATAATTTGTAATTTATTTTTGAATAATATAATTAAATGTATAATATTACTTTTATTATAAAGAGACAGAAAAGTAATTAAAAATTCATTTTAATAGAGATATATATTAGTTAAATATTTCTTACCCAGTATGTTAGAGCCGCCTTAAACAATTATTGTTTCCGAATGGAAAGAAGCATTTTATGAATGCCTAAACTTATAAGTGAATAACCTTTCTCTTTTAGAATCCTTCTACTTATAAATGAAATATATAAAAAAAAAACCTTCTATTTATATTTCTGGCATTTTGATCTCGTGCCCTTTCTTTTTGTTAAAATTATATATATTGACTGCAAAAATCATGTGTATTTAACAAACTATATATTATAATAGTAAAAGCGACATATAATTTATTTAAAAGAACAGTAAATGTATTATTGAATTTAATGATCCGAAATTAGAAAATTAAAATATAAAAGAAAATATTGACTCAGCGTCTAATCTTTAACCATCTGCGGAAAGCACGTGTTAAATTGAGGTAATGATAGATTTTCTTTGAGTCAATATTTCAGTTAATACGATATTAATTAATTGTAAAATACGAATCATGTATATAATTGAGCTAGTTTTAGTTTAGCTTCACATAATCTTACCTCAACCAGTTCCAATAGTAAAAGCATATTTGAAAAAATGTGGCATGTTGGATTTTTTTTTTTCAAAAACAAACTACTTTGTTTCTTTTATTAAAAGTTGAATGATTACGCATGGGTAATATATAATAAATTTACATTTTTTAATAATAATTTAAGATAATTATTATCAAAATAACCTTATTGTTAAGTATCCTGTAAATTATTAAAAGTAAATAAATTTCAATAATATTTTTAGAATTAAAAAATAAATAAATATGTTTGTTGATAATTTTTATTGTCATATATGATACATATTTCGTTTCTAATTGATGTTATTCAAATGATAAAGTGAGATTAATTTCTAAGTGAAGTTGACTAATTTATTTAAGTTTCAAAATAAAGTGTTCTTAAAAAAAATTAAAAATAAATCATTATTAGAAACAAAAATTATTTATGTTTGGTTATAAATATAATTTTTTTTATTAAACATCTTTCTTCGTAATAGTTTACGCTTATAACACAGCTTAATTATTACTATATTTTACTAGTGTTACGCTTAAAATCAATTAAATTTAACGTAATGTTTTTTTTTTCAATTTTCTTAAAATCAATTTTAATATCACTGGTAAGTTAATTTTGAGAATCATTAAGCATGTTAAAACATGTTTTTTCTAGAACGGCATTGTTTTTGTAACCCTACTAGGGATGAATAATACGTATTTCCCAGAAAACAGCATTAATACAATATTTTGATTTAGGCTCTCAATTTTATTTATTTTTTTAATTCTTACTGTAAAAAAAAGACCTTTGTTGTTAAAGGAGATTCCTTAACTTTTTAAGGAGTCATTTCTTTATTTACGTAAACAATTATTTATTTCATTTAAATTTGTTTTAATTCTTAATCAACTCTGTTGAATATCTGAACAATTTATATTAAAAAAATAATAAAAAGTCATTTGTTCTCAAATTACTTAACTTGAATAACCGATATATGCAATCTGAAGTTCTGAGATTAACAAAGAGGATACAAAGATACATAATTATGTGATTTAACAACGGTAGTGTTGAATAAATATTTTCAATTTTTATTAATTACTTGTTCAGTTTCTAAATAGAAACCATAAGCATCTTTAATACGTAAAATGGATTAACACATTTAATGTATTTTTATTAAATATACTATAAATTGTTAAAAGTACTAGCAAGTTATAACTAACCAATTGTCGTAACATCTAGTTAATTTGATTATAGTGAGTTATTGCTTTAATTAGTACATTGGTTAAATGAAATATTTCCAATTCAGCTACTGTTATATTATAAAAATAGTTTACATATTATTCAATAAATAAATAAAAATATGATATTCCCACATTGAATTTTGATACAATTTGTAAGGAACGTGATCTTTTAGTTTTCTTTTACAAATAAAAATTTATTTCTTGGAGTAAAAATAAATCTACTATATGATTAAGTCAGTAGAGTTAACTAACATGTCATGTAAAATTATTCTAAAAGAGATATATAAACGTGTAATCAAACGTTTAAGTTTTTGGTCATGCGAGATTACTTAAAAAAAATCTCTAAAATATGTTTAAGTCATCGATCGTGTGAGATTATTTTAAAAAAGGGCTTTACAAATGTGATTTGATGATGTTTGACAATCCAAGTCACTCTGTCGATTATCTACATGATTTCATCAGAATCTTTTATATAGCATGTGTGAAGTTATTGTCACACAAACTAAATGGTAATAACATTCATCACCTAATTATCTAATTAACATAAAATAGGTCAATAATCATAATTAAAAAGAGTGTTTGGACTGTAATTATACATGTCCTAATTACAGGTGCATGAAAAAAAAAAACTACAAATTGAAGTCTTGATTACTGGAACTTTTGTACAACATTAATTACATTATTTTAACCGATGAATCATTTGTTGATTTTAGTATAAAAACATTTTTATAAAATACACCTGGTTGGTTGACGAAATAGTAAATATAGTTTATTCTGAAAACATAAACATTTCTAAAATAAGAAAAGTTAACAAAAAGTAAATCATCAAATATATTCCACATATAAAAAGTATTTAATACAAATAAAAGTATATATCATTTTATCAGAAAATAAATAACTATTTAAAAATATTAAGTGTCGGTTCATCTTCTTCGACAAAAAATAGAAAAAGATAAAAATCCAAGGTGTCGTTGCTTTTATAATAAATAAATAAATGAAGATATGAAATTGGCAACAATATGAGCCCCATCCAGCATAGCACTTGAAAGCACACACTCCTCTTCTCTGCAACAAACTCCATCACCAATAATCTCTCACTCCTTCTTCTCAATTCTGATTGGAGTTGTTGTTTGGATTTCCTTTTATAACTCAACACATTCTTCATCACTAAATTTTAAATTTTGTTTCATCTATTTATTATGTGTTTAAAGAATCTCCTTACGACACCTAATGTTTCCTTCTTTTTCTCCATCCAAACACTGCCTTGCAGATGTTGCTCTTTTCTTTTATTCATTTTCCCACATTTGGATTTTCTTTACCTCTTAGAAACATAGACATCTTCCAATAAAAGCCAACAAATTTATTTCTTTTGTATATTTTCTTATTTATAATTTTAAGGACTTTAAATCACATATATCTAACTCTCTAAAGATAAAATGATCAAATATATATTCTCTTTTATCTTTTTGTTAAAATATCTTATAGATTACAGAAAGAAAAACAAGAGCATACAAAAATATATTAATAAAAATACCATTATTTATAACATTTTTTTAACATATTTGTTTTTTTTTTCTGGTTATTGTTTTCAATTTCTCAAACAAGATTCGGCGGCATAATTGATTTTCTCTCTGTTTATGGGCTATAGAGCCCAACTTCTCTCCATTACAAACGAGAGGCATGTCAACATAAAATGGGTTGGGCCACTAACCTTTTTAATCAAAGTTTTTAATGTCCTTTTGGGTATTTCTTCATGCACTTCCGTGATTTCTTTCTGCACCTCCGGATGGGTGTGTAAAAAATAAAAATGTCCTTAATCTTTGTCATCATCGATGTTCCTTTATCGGCAGCATGTTCTACGTACAAAAGTGAAAGTCTCAACTGGAAATCCGAATATAAGATGAGAAATCATTTTCCTTTATCTCTTTAACAGTTCATATGTACGAAATTAATCAAGATAGCATCGATCCCTTTGATATCACTTTTATGGTTATGCATTAGCATTAGTTACCATGTTATCTACGAATATATATATATACTTATGCTTTAAGAATTTGACTATCCCCGCTTTTGATTCTTGTTACATCGTATCAAACATCAAAGTATTATTCAAACAAAATTAATAAAAGCCCAAAACAGTAGCACTTTCAAGAGTGTCCATTTAGCAGGACTGTTTAGGCCCAGCAATGAAGCCCAATATTTTAATTTAATTTAAACTATTGCTTTTAGCACCCCACTATAATTACCTGCACCATAACATTGCCATTGTTTGCTGCTGCAAAGGAACAAGAAGAAAAAGAGAATGATGTAGAGGAAGAAGAAGAGAGAAAATGAAAAAAGAACTCGATCCATAAAGTTTGTTTCCAAAATGCATTTAATGTGTTTTGGAATTTTTTTTGCGAACGCATTTCATGTGTTTTAGAAAGTTTATTTCGGAACCAAGAAATGTAAAGGTGTTCCGAAAAACTTGTTTTAAAAGGTCTTATTATATGCATTCTGAAATTTTGAGGTGTACAAAGAAATTGTGTTGTGCAAGAAGAAAAAGTCTCTATTTACACAGGGTACTTTTCTTACGAACGAAATATAATTCAGATGGAATCATTTTATGTTATTATCTTTTTCATGAACTTGAGTTAGTTACGAGAGCAACGTTTTGAAAAAAGGAGTCGGAGGTTCATGAAAGTAAATATAAAAGCTAGTTTATTTTATTCCTTTTACACCTTTAATTAAGGATATTAAATATATTTTTGGTCTCTCAACTTTAAGTGAATTTTGGAATTAGTCTATCTTTGAAATTTTATATCAATTTAGTCGTTTATCTTTATAAATACGTGAATTTAGTCATTCTTACTAAATTTTGTTAAGTTTATTTGATATTTTAAATATATTTTATTATAATATTTGAGTTAACATTGAAGTAAAAATGTGTCAAACGGTGTAAACAATTCAAATATTATCATGAAATGTGCTTGAACGTCGTCGTCAGATAAACTTAACAAAATTTGGTTAAAAAGACTAAATTCACATGTTTTTAAATATGAAGAACTAAATTGGTCAAAGTTTTGAAAAGAGACTAATTCCAAATTTCACTTAAACTTGAGGGAGAAAAACATATTTAACTCTTTAATTAGTGGTATCTTGGTCTTGAATGTTGTCTTAGCTTCTAAGATAGAAGTTGAAGAAGTTGATACGCAGGTGATGAGAATGTTAATTATGCTTCCGTATTACTCAATGCCAAGATCAGAAGAATTAATGCATTACGCATAAATAAACCACAGAATGACTTGGTCCAAATTCAAGTCAAAACGCTTTACTTGAAAGACAAAAAGATGGACACAATCTTTTACTTTTTCTCTTTTCTTAGCTCTCAATTATCTTATTGCAATGGAGAGCCATGGCTACCATATACTCAGCTTCCGTATCCCAAATTTATAGTTCATAAGACTTCTTAAACAATAAGAGTACATATTCTTTTCTAGGGCAACTTAGGCCTTTCAAATTCACTCTCCAAAATCACACTTTTTTCTCTTTGAGTTTTTAAAAACATTCATCATTAATTCATACATAACTTAGAATTGAAATGAATAAATAATATTGATAATTTTGCACTTGCAAACCCCACTCACAAATTAAAAGAAGGAGCTATGTTAGTATAGTATATGATGATTACTTTGTTTGTGCTTTTTGTGTTGAATGAATTAGTTTTAGTATCTATGCATAACATTGATTGGTGTTTATAGCTTCTTGGATTTCCTTTTCTGCTGAAATCGCTTTTGGTTTGGCGCACTAATTCTTAATCACTTATTAATTCAAAGAATTAATTATGGTGATTTTATTTTAATAATAGTGTGGGCCATGCACCCCAACAAAGACAAATGGTCAAAACACGACCACATATGAAAATTGGTCAAATGCTACCAAAAACTGATAAAATCTCAAACAATCACTACTACATTGGGTAGGCGGTGGCAAATTAATTGCAAATTTGACACATTCTTGTTGCTTTACTTTCACTTCAACTAACACAAAACTATATGGTCAAACCAATCATCAATTACGAACAAAGAAAGATAAAAAAACAAACTGATATTCACAATCAAAAAAACTTTATTATAAACAAATCTTAAAACAAGTTCACATTTTGAAATCGTGAATACGTATTCCATAAAAAATGCTTATTTATAAGTAATTTATTTACATGTGAATAAAAAAAGTCTGCTGATAAAAATCTACAGAGCTTAATCTAAATTTTGTTATTTTATTACTCTTTTATTCTTTTTCAGAGTATCTCTTTATTTTCTATGGCAGATTTTCTAAAGGGACATACATCACTTTCTCATTAAACCAGCATATATATTTTAATTAATTATACAGAACTGTGCTGTATCCACGTGTTTCTGCATAAAGTCTGCATCTTCATCCATATCGTAATAAATAAACCAACACAAACACTTGTTCTCTATAATTTGGCCTTTTTGTTTTAAGACATATCAAAATTTCGTTAATTTTTTTGATGGGGATTAATTCATATTCATAAAATGAATGCATATACTTCCCACATAAAAAAAAACAAAAAAAAAGTAGAATTAATTACTATAGTTGTCTCTCTGATTTCACAGAAAAGAAGAAAACCTAGTTGTCCATGGCCTAAAGCAATAAAGCCTAAAGTCCAGTTTTGACAGCATGACATTTTTGTTTGTGGTTATTGTACAAATGCACGCATTCACCCTCAAACTTACACTCTCTTATCCTATTCCTATAGCTTTCCTATACGAAACTTTGTTGCATTTAATGGATATTAATTGCATTGCAGAAGCCATGAAAATGGTCAAACTGTAGCCATGCACACCCTTTTATTTGGTGTTGTCAGAAGCAAACACGATAATTAATAATTAATAATTAAAATTGTTTTTTGTTGATTAAGATTGAAGTTGATGTGAGTTTTAGCATGCAGAGAATGGGCCTAAGAAGAGATGTAGTGGTAGTGGTGAATAGCACATGAATGGCATCTTTGAAGGCTTGAATGGTACTTCAACACTTAACCTATTCTATTATCTATTCTATTGACTATTATAGTATTAGCAGCGTGCTCTGTGTTCTTCTTTTTCGTCCTTCGCTCCAATTATTATTCATTCTTCGTCTGCATCTTCTGCATATTATATATACTTTTTAAGTCTAGAATGTTGTTGCATGAGCAAGCAACACATACACATAGGTTTTTGTACATAATTAAAAAGAAAAAGACATTGTTGTGAATGTGAGAAAATGTGTGGATTGGATTAATGTTATTGAGTAAAGTTTTTTGAGTGGATTTTAGTGTAGAAAATGCAGAATAGAGAGAAATGATTAATTGGTGGTGGTGGTGAAGGTTGTGTTGTAGGTAGACAAGACACCTCACTCCCACCTAGGAAATAGGAAATGAAATCTCAATGTGATGGGTGGATGCATGAATCTGTATGTAATGAACGTCCTCCAAAATCATTGGCCGTAAACAAAGACTTTGCCTTCGTAGGTTTTTGCTCTATTTGGCGTAAATGTAGGACTCCCTTATAGGTAGGGCATGTCACTCCCACCTTCTCCTTCGCAAAATAATACTTTCACACCTTTAAAAAAAACACAATCTACAAATAATATATATTAGTTATTTAACAGCGTAACAGTCCAAATGTCACGATTCAATTTGGTCCGACCTACTTACCTTCTGTCACACAAGACAATTGATGTCACCCACAACAATCTCCCCTCAACCATTATCCTCACAAAAATCTCACTTTTTAATTATGATTTAGTCTACCTAATCTCTATCATAGGATAATTGTGCGATCCATAAGTTAAAAAATAAAATATACTAAAAGTCCGATTCATATGAATAAATAAATAAATAATTGATGCTATTTTAATAAAAAAACTTAAAATAATAAGGTTATAGATTTTGTTCTTTATATTACTTAAGTTTTTTTCATTTTTATGCGATACGAAATTTAAAGTCATACTTATATTTTCAACATGTTTATTTTTTTTTTTTTGTGTTTGTATGTGTAAAAGTATTTTTCAAAAATTGAAGACTCTACCGTCTTACTATCTTACAAAATCATCGTGCATGCATGTTTACTTTTTAACTCGTTATCAACGAAGAAAGATACTCAAATTAGGAACTAGATTTTTCGTACGACTTAATAATGGATCTGATATCAATATGAAAATATACCAGCACGCAATTAATCAAGTTTGATAAAGTACATAATGAAACACATTTCTTTCATTTTTATTTTATAATTTTAACAATGAAAAGATATTTAATGTGTTTGATAATATACCAATAAATTAATTACTAACTTATTTGACTAAAAGATACTTTTAATAATTTATAAGATAAAAATTAGTTTAATAAGTTTATAGTTTTTTTTTTCTATTATTATGTTTTATATTTCAATGTATTTTTTTTATTTTCTTTTATCAATTATTAGTATGTTTTAGATAATTTTAATTAAAATAAATTATCATTATAAATTAAAATAATTTATATTTTACTATATCATGATATATGAAAATTACATACAATATAGATTGTAAGAAAGAAACTTAATGTAATAACATAAATATAAAAATAATTTATAACATAAATTTTATATATATATATATATATATATATATATATATATATATATATATATATATATATATATATATATATATATATATATATATATATATTTTTTTTTTTTTT
>Ga0214542_1001734_pt1 | contig 45134 bp, 26 predicted proteins | sample CNSS1metaG_FD_160096 | JGI IMG/M metagenome (GOLD analysis project Ga0214542, IMG submission 160096) | Root nodule microbial communities from cowpea collected in UCLA plant growth center, Los Angeles, California, USA - CNSS1 | ecosystem: Host-associated > Plants > Roots > Nodule | place: USA... | reverse complement strand
TAGGTATCTTGTTCCAATTCTAGGTTTCAAGAGATATTTTCCAATACCTAATGACCCAAATATCATGCAATGAATGGTTAAAACAAAGCAAGCTTTAAATACATAAACAAAGATACTAGCAATCAATAGAAGAAGCATATATATATTCAAACCATTCCAAAATACATGAAAGTTCAGTGGCTACATGTAACCCCAACAAAAATGGGTTTAGCTCTCCATTGTCATGGAGAGCTCAAGCTTACAAAATGGAAGTGGAAGAGGGAGGAGATACAAAGAGGAAGAAAGGGTAGTTCCCACTAGCCCTAGCAGACCTCCAAGCGCTCAAAGACATGTTGCTCGAGCTCCAAAGTGTCCAAGATCTTTTTCCCCTCACGAAAACAGAAGAAAAAAAGCCAACTTGCCACATCAGCGAGACTGGCACCTAGTGGAAGCTTCTCACCGCTAGGCGCTAGCTGCAAAACAGTAGGCAAAGCTTCCAGCTACCGCCCAACGTTGTCCATGTCCCGCCAGGCGGAGAGCAGTAGTGGCGCCTGGCTGGCGCTTGTCTGGCGGTGACGGCCTCTTGCGCTTGGCGCTACCTTTGTGTCGCTAGGCGCTTCTTGTTGACATTTTTGATTTTTGCTCTTCTCCTTGCTGTTCCGGGTTACTCATTTGTTTGGAATTTTGGAACAAAGCTTTCAATCTATAAATAGACACAAATGGGGATTAGTGGTATATTTAGATCAATGTAACTCAAAATGCATTTATTTACAAAAGTAAGGTAAAATTGAGGATTAAGTAGGCTAAAAGCTTTAAAATATAGCTTGGATAATGGTAAAAATTAACATTATCAGTTGTTAGCATGGACTTGTTAATAGTGAGTCTCGTAGAGGTCTCTACAAATACCTTTAATGTGAGTCAACCTTAGTTAAGTAGGCTCTAAGCAGGGACTGGTTAGATTGACATAGTCAATCTTGTAGAGGAGGTCTGTACATAGACCTTTAATGTGAGTCAACCTTAGCTAAGTAGGCTCTTAGCAAGGACTTGTTATATTGACAAAGTCAATCTTGTAAAGGAGGTTTCTACAAAGACCTTTAATGTGCGACAATTAAATATAGAAGCAATCTGGCAAACTATTTTTCATTGAAATTAAGCCTCGTTAAAATCTTTCCTGCCAAAACCCTCATTAGGGAAAAAGATCGGAGTAGGAAAAAGTACCCTTTGATTACATCTCATTTTACAATCAACTATAGTAAAACTTCAAATGCCTGATGTTCCAAGTACTGGAAGGGGTTCCCCAATCAAGTGTTGCAGCATGTAAGCTCTTTCTCCCACGTTTTCAACGCCTCAAAATGGTCCATCCCAATTGGTTGAGAATGTGCTATCAGTTTTCCTTACGCGACTAGGCATTCACCAAATAAATCTCTGTTGTTTAACTTCCTTGGTTGCTCTTTGGAATTGTATCTTCTCGCCACCCTTCTCTTAGTGGCCTTTTCTTGTATGCGTGCCTTTTCCCTTACCTCTAGCAGTAGGTCTAGGTGAGTTGCTAGACACTGGTTATTCTCTTTCTCTACGTATTGTTGTTTCCTAGTTGAAGTCTCTCTAATTTCCACTGGTATCATGGCGTTAATGACATAAGAGAGACTGTAGGGTGTTTCTCTTATTGTAGATTGAGGAATGCATCTATATGCCCACAATATTTCCAATAGCTCTTCATGCTAATTCCCTTTGGTTGTTTCGAGTCTCTTTTTAAGTTCATTTAGATGACTTTATTAGTCACCTCTATTTGTCCATTGGCTTGAGGGTGCTTTACGAAGCTCGTAACATGCTTAATATGAAGCCCTTGGAAGAATTCGACCAAGGCCTTGTTGATGAACTGTCTCCCATTATCTACGAGATGGGTATGTGGAACTTCAAACCTTCATCCTGATTTTCCCATACAAACTTCTATCCCTAATAAGTTGTGATCGTTGTCAGGGGTTTTGCGTTTACCCACTTAGTGAAGTAATCAACACCTACTAGCTAGCATGAATTTAACCCGTCCCATCCCTGGTGCAAAGGGTCCCATGATGTTCATTCCCCACTTTGCAAATGACCATGGTGAAAAGACATTGTGTAACTCTTCATGCCTCAAGTGGGTTACATTGCTATGTCTTTGGCATGGTATGCACTTCTTGACAAACTGAGCACAATCAACGACCATGGTGGGCTAATAGGAACCAACTCTCAAGATCCTAGACGTCATCGTTCGCGCTCTTGAATGGTATCCACAAATTTTCTCTTGTGGAGTTCTCTCATAACATACTTTGCTTGTGCCATCGACATACATCTAAGTAAGGGTCTAGAGAACCCTCATTTGTAAAGCTCATCTCCTACAAAAGTGTATATATTAATTTTATATATATAAAAGAAAAAAAAATAGGGGAAGGAGGTCAAAGACCATTGCCTCATATTAGTACTCTAAGGTCCAGCCTTGGATATCATTATATGTGACATACCACCACCGAGTGAAAGAATATCTCCTTTTTATATAGAGTCATTGAAATATATATATATATATATATATATATATATATATATTAAAAATATATTTATATATTATTATATTGTTTGTTTATGTAATTTAATTTTAAAAAGTTTTATTTAAATTTAAAAATCAAGTTTTCCCTCTCACTTTGCAATTTATTTTGTTTCTTTATTTGATTTATTTTTCTTAGGTACCTTCATCTCTTTCTCTATTCTTCTTTTTATTCCAATTTTTATCATCAATCTCTTATCATTTTCAAAATCAAACGAAAGCAAAATTGAGGAGTTAAGAAATATTTTGGACCGAATAATTCTTTTTTTTAGTAAGTTCATTTTTTTTTTTGAAACGATATGTTTTTCTCTTATATGTGACTTTTCTACTCTCTAGGCATATCTTTATGATCATAAAATCATGTTCTAATTGTTGATCAAACTCTCTTTGTGTAGATAGAACTATTTTAGCTTTTGAAGTTGTATAAGGGAAGAACAATATTAGGAATTTACTCTAAGATATGGGAAACTAATTATTTAGAAGATGTTAATTTTCTTAAAATATTGAATCTTGGTTTTGAGATTTAATTTGAGATATTCATAAATTATGATAAATAGTTGAAGAATTGATTCTTTTTTCAAGAGGAATGTTTGTAATGAAAAAATGCATCTACGTCATCTAAACTTGAGATACTTCACAATAATCCAAAAATTGAAGAAAATGAAAGACAACTCTCTAAAATTCCTAGAGTTGCATATAATGAATTTGAAAATGCTTTAGAACGTGACCCGAGAAAATTTCCTTAAATTTGACAATACTCACTAAATCAAATTGATGAGGTACGAAGGACTTATCTAAAATAGGGTTCATATCAAATGCATCTAGAAAATTATTTGTTGTCTAGTAAAGATGATTATCCAAGAAGGTTTCAATACACATGGTTGCTATCTTTTAGTAAAAAACCAAGCGAACGACCTGACTCAAATGTTTTCATTGTTACATGTAATTGAGTTGATTTTCATTGAATTCTAATTAGCATTGAGTTGATTGTCATCAACATGTTTTATCTTTTTTTAGTGTTTTTTTATAGGTTTTAAAAGTTTTTATAGCAAACACTATAATAATCTATATTGCAAGGGATATTGCAACAAACTTCATTTCTGATTCAATTATTCAAGATTTTAAGTCATAGAAAGAGTATTGAGAAACATTATGATTAAAGGTAACTTTTTCTTTTTTTAATAGATGATTGTTGATAATAAACTTTATGTTACACTTTCATATATATTATTATCATATTTTTTTGGATTTTATTATCATATGTTCTTGTTTTGAATAGAGAAAATAATGTGAGGAAATAATTTTTTTTTATGTAAACGAAATAATTTATATATAAAAAATATAATTTGGCCCCCTAAAATTTTGGTCCAATTTGAATTTCTTTTGTTTTGATATATTTGTTGAATATTTTGATACCTAAAATATATCTGTGTAGTGAAATACTTTACGCGTATCCGTTAACAAATGGATACAAAATTGTTTTTTATTTTTTTAAGTTATGAAACTAATTTCACTTTTAAGAGAGAAAAAAAATTACACATTCGATATCATGAAGAGAACTAAATAAAATGGAGTATAAAATTAACAAAGTAGAATTTGCGGGACATATGATATATAATCATTTCAACACATTCTTTATTTTCCGAAGTTAATTTACTTGTGAAGAAGGAACCACATCTTCTCTGGATAGCAATGCAATTGATTATTCTTTTATGTATACGAATACACAAGGACACAATAATGTTTGAACAACAACAATTGTCCGAATTCCCCGCCACTAGATTGTCCTTGTAAAAGTTTGCAATGCAAATTATTCAGCAGTAGATACCCACTCACTTCTCGCCATATTCATCAAACAATATATTAAACATTCAAGAAACATAAATTAGTATAAATATCACTCAAAGTCATAGCCTGGTAGCAAAATCTGAATGGGTCAATTGAATCAAAGGAGAAATCAAAGTGAGCATATTGAAAAGCAAAGAAACCCCGGAAGCACTGCCTCTGTCCTGACTCAAAAACCTCCTCAAATTCACAGCAAACGCAACACCAAGTACGAGATCCAACAACCAATAAACACAGCACCACCAATTGGTGACCCTGGAATTGCTGATGATATTGCGGCGGTGGTGGAGGAGGAGGAGGTTGAAGTAGAAGGGGTGGTGGAGGTTGGAGTTGTAGGGGTGGTGGTGGTGGTGGAAGTAGTGGGTGTGTCTTTGGTGTTATCAGAGTCAGAGGGTGGTGAGTCTTTAGCAGGTGAAGGTGCTGCAGCAGAATCAGAAACCTTTTTAGCCTTAACCTTAACAGCAAGCTTCATGCCACCTTGACAATGGCTAGGAGCAGCACATATGAAGTAATGAGTGCCAGCAGTCTTCAGGGTAATGGTGGTGGCGCCGCTACTGTCTGTGCTCAGAGAATTTCCTGTGCTGCAGCTCTTGTAATCGCTTTCTTTTACTTCATCCACAGTGTGACCAGGCCCGTAATTGAAAACTGTCACACATAAGGGTTATATACATTATTACGGTTCTTTCAATAAACAATACAAGATAACTTTTCATAGTTCAATAACAATAAATTTCACTAAATTAACTTTTAATTTATGACTCATACTTAGATTCAGATACAATGTTCAGAAATAAACGTTAAACTTAATTCAATTCTACAAAATTAACTTATAAAATAAAAGTTTGTATTTACTTGTATTTTATAAATTAATCTTTTTTTAGTTGACACGAGATCTTCAAGGATCATATAACCTTGTATCTTGAATGTAAAACAAATTGAGATGGTGGTTTTATGTTTAGTATTGTGCATGAAACAAAGAGGATATCTTACCAAGACTATCTCCAACTCTAAATTTCAATCCACTAGCCCACGTACTGTAATCACCACCAATTGCCCAACCTGAGGTATCTCCTACTGTGTGGGTGGCTGCAAGGGTTGGCATGGCCATGTTGAGTGCTAGAAAAACACTGAAAACTAATGCAACAGAAGAAGCCATTTAATGAGAGTGTGTGGAAAAGAAGGGAAATAAACTACAGAGGCTTCTCAGTTGGTATGGTGTTGTAGAATGGTTTTGGTAGCTTTATATAATTGTTTGTTAGGGTTGTTGGAGTTAAGTCAAGTTGGTCTAGGTTTGCATGAGGATGACTTTAGTTGCACTTCATACCCAATGACCAGAAAAGTTGGTCTGCTGTTCTTTCTCATGAAAAATGTGAGAGTGGTTGAATCATATTATTGCGCTGAAATTTCTTTACCTGATGCCAAAAGTTCACTTATAATAGTAATAAGCGGATAATGATGGATTAACGATTATGATGAAAGGATTAAAAGTGAAGGAAATAGAACAAAAGAGTTAACAGATAGATAGAGAGATAAATTAATGTGATGAGATAAACAAAAAAAAAAAAAAAAATAGTTTTTTTTTTTTTTATATAGGCAAGTAAAAATAGTCTAAGTACACAAAAATATGAATACCTTTGATTTATTGCTATTTTCAAAATATTCTCTGGATAAGTCACACTCATGTTGTTGTTTAATGGAGGTATAAAGTAAGGTTGTGTTAGTCCCTTCAAGATTTGTTGTCAAGATCTCTGCATAAGATGATAGAAAGCATGACAAGAACATGACTTGATATGATTTTTTGCTTAATACCTACTCATTGTGGAGTAATCAAACTTCTAGAACATAATTACCAGCTAATTCTCAACGTCAAAAAGGAATATTTTTTTCATTAATTTTATTGAAAGGAATAACTTTATTCCACGAAAGAACATGACACTGACATATCATTTCCCATGTGTCATATCTCAACACATTTCCCTTATATATCTTGGACTTCAAGTTTAAAAGAGTTGTATTTTGTAGAATCTAGTGTCGGGTACCAACCCACGTAACCATTTTTTAGGGTTAAACATATATGTGACCGCATTAACAATGTATAATTATTTATTTTGATTTTGATTTTAGTAGTGTAAGATTTAAGTATTTCATACAAATTTATTTAGTAATAAAGATTATCAAAGCAAATGCTTATATTAAATTTCACAATAGGTACACTAAGAGTATTATGTAATGAAAATAGAAGCGAAGCAACAGATAAAGGAGAAGTGCATTGCCTGAAAAAAATGAAGAGAGCAAAAAAGATTATGAACTTGAGCGTAGGAACAAGAACACCATTTTGTTAGTGTTGAAAATAGGTAGGTGTCTTTGGAAAAAATGATAATATTTTTCACTAGTGTAGAAATCTTTGTTTATTTTTTTTAAGTGATTTTTTTTATCTTGATCTAACCATTTAGGTTATTTTTCAACGATCGCAATGCATGCTTAAAGCAGATTAAGATCCTTTGTCTTTCTTCCAAATGACATGGGCATTGATCATGTAATGACTTTGAATTTTTGAATCCCAATATAAACTTTTTACCTTTGTAATAACTTTATCATCCATGGCATCATATCATAATTATTGTAAAATAGATCTTATATTTCAGATCTCAAACTCAATCTTAATTGGATTGTGGACTAAAGTACAATGAATATAAAGTTATAATCTAAAAATATAAAGAAAATATAAAAAAAACACCCAAAATCCAATTACACACACATTCCGATGAATGTTGGAAAAAAAATTATCTAACAATAATTTATATATCATTGGTTGCTACAAAAATAAAATGCCCTCAAATTCAACAATAATGATTTATTTTATATAACTATTCTTCACGTAATATAAATATTTTTCTTTGACATTCTATTTTATTAATGTAATGTACGTTGTAATAGTTAAAAAAGATGTAAAAAAAAAATCAAACAACAAGGATGCCATTGAAAAGTAGCATCCCCACTCGACTTCTAAATTGTATTGACAAAGTGGATTTATTATAAATAGTTGGAGGATAATTCTTTTGTGAAATACCGTTAAAAACATGGTTGATAGCCGTAAATTTTAAAACAACTACAAAGGGGAGAAAAAGAACTTGCGGAAATCGCGGTCATTAGTGGTTATTTAGAAATTTTTGTCAAATATAAACAGAAATTGCCGTCTTAGCTCAGTGGTAGAGCGCGTGGCTTTTAACCACGTGGTCGTGGGTTCGATCCCCACAGACGGCGTTCTTAAATTTTATTTTAAAATTTATTTAGTTTAAAAGATTAAAATCTAATAATTTTAATTTTATAATTTACAAATTTGTGGTCTCAGTTCGGTGGTGTAATTGCGTGTCTTTAAATCTAGCTGATGTGCGTTCGATCTTCACCGGTTTAGTGAATTTTTGTTTTAAACTTTAATTATTTTAAAGCCTTAAAACCTAATAACTTCACTTTTGTAATACATAAATTTGTGGTCTTCGTTCAGTGGTAATTGCGTGTCTCGTAATCTAGCTGACGATGGTTCGTTCTTAATGAAATTGGTTTTCTTGGATGGAGATTTTGACATCTTTGCTTTGCTTATTCACATTGTTTCAGATTTTACTTGTTTTTACAAAATGTTGTATACTACTTAAATAAAGAATTTTAATGTTTTGATTATATCTAATATTATTAGACTTAAACACTATTTGACAATCTTCTTTCAAGTTATTACCTTTACAATTTTTTTTTTCCGTCCACTTCCAATTTTGGTGCTTTATGTTGAAGAATTTCTCATCAGCATTTTTGCATTTGATTGGTCCATGTACACCATATAAAAAATATATTTGAATATCCCTAAACAAACGTATTTTGTAAAGTATGATGGTAAATCCTAGATAAAAAATTGTAGTCTTTATAGAATAAGACATTTCAAACATAAGTGAAAACAATTAATGAAATATCAATACAAAAATAAAATATTACAGAAACTCTTACTAGATGACTTTCATCAACTTGGTTCTTCGTTAGAGTCATGCAGAAATGAGTGAGTGGTTCATAAATTAGAGGTTCAACTTTAGCAAATTTGGATAAAATCTTTCCAATGACCTGGTAGAACATACACTTTAGAAAATAGTGATCTCAAACCAAGAATCACTTATGTACGCAACATAATAGAATGGTCTCTTTGTAAACCATAAAAGGCTCTCAAACCACTCCATCCTTTTGTAAGCAATGGTTTGTGTAGAAACATATTGTAGGTAACATGTTTGTTACCTTTTTTATCACAAAAATCCCATTGAGGACCAAGTTGTTGGTGACATTTCCATCTTTGTCTAGAATAAGTATTTGTCAATCATTTCTTTGTTTTAATTCTAGAAATAATATTATATATAGGTTTGCCCATGTTTGAATTCTACACATGGAAGAAAAAGTTCAACTTTAGAAAGTGACTTACCTTGACTCTTATTGATTTTCATTGCACAGCATAATGATACTAGAAATTGTCTTCTTTGAAGCTTAAACGGCAATTCTGAATCACAATGAACTAAATCCATTCTTGGGATAAATATTTTGTCACCAATGTTTTTCCCTTTAATTATAGTTGTAGAAATCACATTATTTCCTAAGTCATTAACTTACAATCGTGTGTCATTACAAAGTCCTTTTTCTTGATCAATATTTCGGAGAAGCGTAATTGATACACCGACTTTCCACTTCTTTCAATGATTTGGTATGCCTGAATATTTGACTTCATTTAACAATTTTGATGTAAACCATTCAGATTGAATTTCTTGGTCTTCATCTAATTGGCAATGTGTGTTTGAACTTCAATAAAAATGAGTTTCCTCTTGACAATTTAATAATGACAACATGAATTTATTCTCTTGCTTTACAAACTCAATTATTGAGCAAATTAGTGCTCCATCATCAAAATATCCAGGATTCATCATATTTACCATAAATTGAGGATACACAAATTTAACCAAGATAGTAAAGAGGATTCTGTATTTTCAATCAAAATGTCTTTTGGAATTTTAACAATGCTTTCAACATTTTCATTTAAATTCATATCTACGTCTCGAATATTGAGGATCCAATCAGTAAACTCTTTTATATATGTTACGTTGTCACTATATTTGGCAGTAGTTAATATGATATTTTTGGACATTTTTAACACTTTGCAACGTTTCTATAGCTTAGAATAATTTATTGATGATTTTATGATATCATATCTAGATCTTTTCTTTACAAGAAGAAAATTTTGGCTAAAACTCACCGTACAAGACAACAACTTTATCACCAAAGGGTTTGTGATTTTTGAGGTCATCAACATTTTTTATAATACCTCTCAAGGTTTTATCAAATGCTTCAAAACCACATTTTATTCATCATGGGTGATTCATCCCATATAACTAATTTAGTTTGTATCAAAAGCTTAGCACAAAGGCTACCTTGAACTATGTTGCAAGTTGATTCCTCATTTATTAAGAGTGAGTTACAAAATGAAGAATGTGTTGTTTCTCCACTAAAAAGTAGTAAATAAACAATTCCACTTGAAACTACATTTAAAATAATGATTCCCTTTCTCTTTATAGGAGTTGACAATGTCTTCCACATAAAAATTTTCTTGTTCCACCATAACCATATAAAAAGAAGAATCCTCCCTTTTTTCTGAAAGCATTGATGTCATGGTATCTTCATATACATATAGTTGTTCATCAGTGGTTGATTTTAACAAAATCACATGTTCTTTAGTCATCTCTTCTTTATTATACTACAACTCGTCAATAATAAATCTATTTTCGAATAGAATTGAATCTAAAAGATCAAGTTGAGGTAAGCAAGTATAATATTTTAAAGACCTACCAGAAGCAAGTTTTTTATCATAATTACTTGGTACATTTCAAAACTTCGTCCATCGATCATTTTATGGCATTGAAAAATTACATGTGATCTACCAATAATTCTAAAGCATAACAAGTTTCTTGGTAGTTTCAAAACTTCGTCCATCAATCGTCTTTATGGTGTCATAATTAGTACAAACTTTTTGAATTCTCAATAATATCCTTATATAATACAACTCGCTAGATCTTGGAGGAATATAAGTAAGTCTTCCATTTTTGTAACATTCCTTCCTTGGTTTCCATTCTTTTTTTTTAGCTGTCCAAACAAATTTGGTTGGAAATTCAAAGTAAGTGAAATTATGTCCTTTAGCATAAATTTTATCAACCTGAAACCAAGATAGAAACATTGTGTTAGTATTTTGATATTGTTGAAGATAATATCAATATCATTATCATCTTTAAACAAAGTTGATTGTTGATCTGGAAGATGGAATGTTAATTTTTGAACATAAGGTCATTGGTGGTGGATTTCAAAAGCAAATATTCTCCAAAATGTTTCACATGGTCATAGATACCTACAATCATAATACCTCTTAATTTCATCAATAATACTTGTTTCATTAGATTTTGTAAAGTCATTACTTATCTTAATTGTAGCTTTGTTTGGACCTTTGTTGACATATGTGAACAAATACTTGATTGAATTTGACTAGTTGTAATATTCTGTATTAACATTAGCTTAATACCTCATTAGAAGAGATTGATTGTAAGGAACAACACTGGTATTGTCAAGTTTAATTTCATTTTTTTCAACAAATCTACCATCATCACGTCTTATATAAGATTAATATCCTTCTTCATTAATTGTAGTTGAAGAGATAAATTTCTTTGGATAAAATTTGGATCATCTATCTTTTTTCATGCAAGGTGAATTAAATCTTACAACTCCAAATGGACCATTAAATCTCAAATCTATCTTCTTTCATGCAAGATAATCCTCTTTTTTGAAATTCTAGTGTGTACATTCCAACTTATACAAAAAAGATAATTGAAATTACTACTACATTAAGATTATACAAATATGTATAAGATCGTGTTCATAAAAAACATACATGCGGTAGATTTCCCAAAGAATTTTTTTTTCTTAAAACATGTAATAATTTCATAGTTTCATTTTAAAGACTCTACAAACAATATCAGGTTTGTCGGAAGTGGATAACCCTTTTGCCAAAAGAAAGTCATGTATTTTAGTCAAATTGACATTGCATGTTATAGTTGTGAACAAATCCAAATATCCAATTTTTTTACAAAAAGTCATAGCATATTGATAATTGTTGAACATGTATCTCATACCACCAGTAAATGAAGCATGCAAAACTATAGGACTTCTAATTGAACAAAGATTTGACTATTAACTACTTATTTAATCCATTAAGAATATCATAATTAGTTTTTGATTTTCTCTTATGAAAAATATTTGTTGTGCTTCAATCATTGTGTAGCAATCAACCAAAAATTATTGAAACAATCGACATGCATTAACAATGTTATCAAACTCCACGAACATTTCTAGGATTCTAAATGCAATAAACCTTCTCAAAGAAATATGAATTTTTATCTTTTTTTTTACCTTGGAAATGAGATTCTCTTGTTGGAATATTTTATTGATAACCATCTTCTCCATATGGCACTACACCATTTTTCATTTTTGGTAACATTTTCATATTAACATTTTCATAGTAACATTTATTAGAATGTTACAACATATAAATTTTACTTATTATAATAATTCTTTTATATAAATATATATATATATATATATATATATATATATATATATATATATATATTAAAAGATACATATTCTATTAGCCATATATTGTAACAGTTATATTACATTGCTAAAATGTAATTTTTCTTTATCGATAATTTTGAACGCTACATACAAATTTTATATCATTTTAACATTTTTATTTAAATTGTACAAATGCTCCATGATTTTGAATTTTAGATTATTTATCAAAAAATATTCAAATTGGCTTTGATTAAGAGGAATTAGGTTAGAGTGTGGTATTTTTTATCAAAGCAATTTCAAATATGCGGTACGCTACCCTCCATCAGCTACTTTCAAATTAGTTAAGCTTTAGATGAGTAATTTCGAATTCGTTGCACACTCCATATTGCAACATGCAACTTTCAAATTGGTTTGGGTGGAATTTTCAAATTGGCTGGACACTCATATTGCATAAATATTTCGTGGTTTTTTACTTTTTCATTGTTCTCTCTTTTATAATTCTTCGTTTTCCCTGTTTTTCTAGGTTATTTATCTTTAGTTTTAAATTTCAGGTTACTTCTCATCTTCATTATCTCTTCTTTCAAATTTCAGGTACAGTTTTTAATCATATTTTGATTTTCTTATTCTATTGATTTTTCTTATTTTGCCACCGAATTGCAGAACAAGTAACCAAATTTGTTGTAATGTGTAAGTGGTTAATTAACATCCATTAAGTGTCATGTTACACTTTTTTCACACGAGTAACTATTGTTAACATAACATGGTGAAGGTCCCTAATAACCCACTCATAAGATGGACCATAAATTTGTTTAGATAATGAGTAACATCTTCGATTTACGTCATCAATTAGTTTTATCCAAATTGTAAAACAAGTAACCAAATATGTTGTGACAAGTAATTGCTCGATCATCATCCATTAGGTGTGTACCCATGTTACACTTTTTTCACATGAGTAAATATTTTTAACATAACATGATGAATGTCCCTATAAATGACCCCCATAAGGTGGACCATAAATCTATTTAGATAATGGGTAACATCATTAATTGGTTTTATCCAAACAATAGAACAAGTAACCAAATCAATTTAGACAATTGCTCAATCAACATCCATTAAGTGCATACCCATATTATAATTTTTTTCACACCAGTAACTAGTGTTAACATAATAAGGTGAAGTTCCCTATAAATTACCTCCTCATAGGGTGGACTATAAATTTGATAATGGATAACATATTTAATTTACATCATCAATTGGTTTTAACCAAATTTCAAAACATGTAACCAAATCTATTGTAACACGTAAGTGCTCAGTCAACAACCATTAAGTGTGTACCCATGTTACACTTTTTGCACATCAATAACTATTGTTAACATCACATGGTATAGGTCCGTATAAATGACTCCCTCATAAGGTGGACCCATTAACTATCGATGTAATACTTTCTTCACAACAATAAATCCTCTTTGGATAACATTGTGGAGTTATGTGAATTAGGTCCTTAGAACTTGTCCTGGAAACATACATACTAAAAATAATGAAAGGAAACAAAACCTATAAATTTGCAAAAGACAATTGCAAAACAGTAGTCCTTTATAACTTTTTCCAAACATTTAAACAATTGCAAAGTTTAGAACTTTGATATCAAATAAGAGCAGTGCAAACTATTAAAATATTCATTAGTGGACTATTACAACTATTATAGATTACTTTGTCACAATTGCTCTGTGGCTTCATTTTTAACATTGTGTTCCTCTTCACCTTCATCAAGGGTATTATCACCTAAATCATCAAAGGTACTAATGTCCTCCCCCATTAGACCAAAATTATTTTCATCTGTACTGTAGGCTTTTTCTTAAACGCATGTTTTTTCATCTTTCATTTAACCTTTTCGAAATCCATATCCATATTCTTCCAAAGCTTCTTTTACAACAAATTAATAAGCTTTTCTTTTAACACAACAACATCAATCACAATCTTCCAAATTTTTCAACAACCGACAACAAATTCAATTTATGCATTCACAAAAATAACCATAGTGTCAACCACAAGTATATGGAACCACCAATGACCACCATGTATGGTCAAGTGTAAGTGCGTGTGAAGATGACCAATGATTAGGTAAAGTTAATCACTTGGGGAAAAAAATGTTGTACAATATTTGATGTATTGTGTGCAAAATATACAATTTAGTTCAACACTTAATATAAGTCAAGTATTAAAAAATTGGTCACTAACAACAAATTTGAAACAGAAAAATACGTTGTAAACAAAAAAAAAACATAATAGTTAAAACAACATTTTTTAACATATAAAATTAGGTTCACAATCAACAAACATAAAAGAAACACAATCAACCAACATCAAAAAATGAAGAAAACTCTTATTTCATAATACAACGCTTAGCATCACTAACAAAAAAACAAATCGGAACACAAACAAATAAAAAAAATGCACCAAACCGTAGTTTCAACAAAGGCACGAGAATTTTTCCCCCAAATAGAAGTGTATAATCAACAAAAGAAAAACCAAGGGAAAGTGAGGAGGAGCAGAACAACAAAAACCTACCATGTGCAATGTAATAAAGGCAACAAAAGAACTATAAGGAAGGTAGAACACAACACGAAAATAATGGAAGGTGGGCGTCTTTCTCCTTTCACCAGTGATTCCAGCCACAACAACGGCGGAGCGAAATTATGATATATTGAGTTTTGTTCTCTTTATCTCTCATGTATTGGATATCTTAGTAAATTTCATTTCTTTAGTTTTTCACTAGAACAACTATGATCTCGAAGTCAATTTGGGGTAATTGTTTGAATCTATTATAACATAAGAGTGAGGCGCTCAATGGACCTATTTTAATCTTCTAAGACCTTTTTGGGAACTCTTAATGGAAGTTCAATAATTTTTCGTGCAGCCTAATCAAATGTATTCAGATTTTATTCCAATTCTATTCCTTAGATTTTATTTTTTTTATAGATAAAATATAAGTATGGCGTCTTTTAAAGATTAATTAGTTTAAAGTCATTTCCAACTTAAAAAACAATAATTTCAAATTTTATACATGTAAATTTGCCTTCTTAGCTCAGTGGTAGAGCGCGTGGCTTTTAACCACGTGGTCATGGGTTCGATCCCCATAGACGGCGTTGATTTTGTCCTTTTTAATCTCTTTATACCATGGATGAATTGTTGCTAAAAAACCCGTAACGGATGGGAAATGAATATTGTAAATGAATTGTCTTTATTGGTTTTAAAATATCTATATTTCTTTGTAAATTGTCATTCAACACTCTTTAAATGGGTTATATACACTTTGTTTAAGATTTATGAATGTTATGCATTGTATTTTTACTTGAATTTATAAATATTAAAATTTTATTTTTGTAAATAGCCGTGGGTACCCGTGGATATATGTGGATATTAAAAAATATGTGGATACTCGCATAATGGATACTCATACGGATATGGATACGGGTACGGGTAGAGATGTCAACGAGACGGGTAGAGTACGAGTAGTAACTCTTTCGTACCCTACTTGCTGGATAAATATCTGCCCCGTACCCGTACTCAATATCTGTGCAGGTATCCGATATGCGAGTACTCGTATGTTTTTTTAATATTCACGAGTATTTACAAAAGAAAATTTTAATATTTAAAAACAAATGTAAATTATAAATTCAAATAAAAATACAATACATAACATTTATAAATTTCAAACAAAGTGAAAATAACCCATTTAAATATTGTTGAATGACAATTTACAAATAAATAGAGATTTTTTTAAAACCAATTGATAAAAAATAACCTATTCAAAATCAATGTGTTAATATTTTAATATTTTACTCATTAACTGTGGGTATCTATTTTAAATATTTATTTCCTACCTGTTGCGAGTTTTATATGCGGATTCTCGTGGGTACATATTTTTCTGACTTCCCTCATGGGTACAGATTTTTCTGACTTCCCTAGACACAGGACTGATATTTATCCAGTCCCTAGACACGGGACTGATATTTATCCAGCAGGTAGGATACGAGGAACTATTGCCCGTACCCTACCCGTCTCGTTGACATTCCTAATTAGTGGTATTTATAGTACATTTTTCGTGGAAGCAAAAGGAAAAATGATAGAAAAATACATACAGTTGGAGTTATGCATGGAATAAAGAAAAAAAGGCAATAATTATGCAATATAACTAGAAAGTAATGATGAAAGTTGGATAGAATTTAACCCCCATGATGAAAATAATTTGGTTAAATATATTTTTGGTCCCTTAATTTAGTCATTCATCTTTCGAAATACGTGAATTTAGTCCTTTTAATCAAATTTTGGTAAGTTTATTTGATGTTTCGTACACATTTTAGAATTGTATTTGAGTTGATTATATTATTTGACACATTTTTACTTTAATGTTAAGTCAAATACTATTATGAAATAAACTTGAAATGTCAAATAAACTTAACAAAATTTGATTAAAAGAACTAAATTCACACATTTTGAAAGATGAAGAACTAATCTGGTCCAAAGTTTCGAAATAGACTATTCCAAAATTCATTTAAAGTTAATGGAAAAAAAAACATATTTAACCCAAAATAATTTGATTATTTGAATCTGATACGACTTGTTGTTCTGCCTTAAAGAAAAATGCCGGTCACACATTTTATTATATTTTCTTTCACTAACATGGACTAGAATTAGTGATTCTGAATAAGTTCGACTCAATCGTAACGGTTATGTTTACTTCGTGATTAGATACAAACAAACCAAATGAAAGAATACATACACTTCGTTCTAATGCAAAAAAAACTTGATGTCCCGAAATATTCAAGCCATCATCAGTGTTTACTTTTGTTCTATACTTATACTTTTTTCCAAGTCATAAATGCCAATAAAATTGAATAGCAAATACATTTTAACAATTAGACTAGTATTCAGAGAATTACATGTCATGAGTTCAACCATTAAGAATATGGCATGGACTAACCAAAACCCTATCAGAACTTTGAATTAAAGAACTGTCAGGCCTGTCTGTTAATGAGAGACATCAGTCACTTTGATTTCTTATTCATGCTGCAATTCTAGGAGTTTATTTCCCAAAGGTGACAAGGGTGTTCTTGCTGAGTCTATTAAATCTTCAAAATCAATCTTTCTCCCCATTGGGCTACTTGTCTTGCGACTAGACTTTCTCTTGTTTGACTGCAAAAACCAAAATAATCAAATTAATAAAGAAGCATCCATTTGTTGCATGTCATGTACAACAAAGATAAAATAAGCTTTTGTTTTCATATCTTCAAAACAAAAAAAGTGCTTCTCATATTATACAAAGATAAAATAAGCTTTTGGAACTACATGGTTTCGTCTTTATAATTATGAATAAATTTAGTCTTTCTTCGTATATAAACTAATATATGTCTGTTTCCATCGTAGAAATAACATCAACTTTTTTTTCTATGAAAAACTCTAAAAATAACTTTTTCATTCTCTTTCGCTTCTGCTAGATTTGAAACATTGAATTTTTTTGCAGGAATTGTTTTTAGAATTATTATTTTGTTAAAAAAATTATCTTTTTAAAAGGAAACTGTAACACATAGGCCAGTTATAAGCAAAGAAAGACGGTTTTCTCTACATGACAAGTCAAATGTATTAATCCGAGAGGGTTTCACCTTCGCAGAAACGCTGCCGGTATGGCTATGGCCATGTTTCCTATCAGAACCGCTATGGCTCCTTTCCATGCATCGCTTCGCCAATCTTTTATTCTCGTTATGCAACACGCTATTTTCCTCAAACAATAATTTGACCTATGGTATACCAAGTCAAATTAGTTATTTTTTATGTTCATTAACAATATGAAAATTGGAACGGTCCACGAAAGAAATCCTAACCTCATCTTCAGCTCTGTGAAGGTTAACCCTTAGATTTTCTTTATCATTTTCTAGAGATTTGACTTCAGCAACAAGACCCAAAACTCTCTGTGTTGATGGCTTCAAACTAGAAAATCCATAATAAAAAATCAGTATGAAAATCGTAAACAAGAAAACATACTGATCTTATGGTTTAGCCACAGATGTGTTTAATTGACTGGCACATGAAATAACAGCTAAAGAAGGCTCACCAGTTCCACATTGTCAGCAACTTCTTACACTGATCATTTTCACTATTTGAATTCAAGAATGCAAATGTACAAGACTCATCTGCACTAGTAACTGTTGCCAACAGGGAGTCAAGCAATTTTTCTTCATCAAGTGTTCCGGAAGAAGAATCAACCTTCAATAGAAAGTAAAAAATATCATTCATTAACATTCATGACCAAAGGACTAAAATTTGAGGAAGGCTTTGAAAGCCATTACCATTTCACAGTTAAGAAAATAGATAAAAACAAAGAAACTATAAACAAGGAAGTGAGCGTGCCTGTCTGCCAGTAACTAATCCAAGTTCAATAATATGTTTTTTAACTTAGGAATTAGCAACACCATTGTACCACACGTAGTTGTAGTTATACTGAACGAATGTTCCAGATTATTTGAACAGGGTATATTGCGGCTACAAGCAATGAAAAATTATTTCAATTTTCATGATATCAAATTCCAGGCCTCTTTCCTTTGGCTTAATAGAAACACCACCAAATTCAAACTTCAATCTAGTTCAGCACATGTACCTAGACGATAAATAAGCTGACAATTGCAAAACAATGAATAAAATAAGTTCCAAAGTTCCTCCCAACAGATTTCACATAATCAAGTTTTAAACCCCTTCCCATCAGATATCATTCAATAATTCTCTCAAACAGTTCAGATTGGCTTTTGCATAAGAAACCAAACAAAATCTACATATGAAAAAGGATGATTTCAACTAAAAATTGATACATATACATAAACTGAAATTCCAACGAATGACCTACAACATATAAAAATTATCAGGTAGTTCAAGACACCAAGAATTCTCTATAGTCTTAGTAGGTTGGGTTCAAAATAACCCACATACTCTTTAATCAACTAAGCTAGACTACCTTTGGTTGATTAGGAACCGTGTGATTACGAAACATCTAATAATTTCTCCACACACTAGGACAGGCTTTTCTGCACTGAATTCATCTACGCTTAATGTAAGCATCACAGTTTACACAGAAACCATTCAACATTACCAATTTGGAAAAGTCTCAGTTACTTTTGTAAACCGTATAAATCAGACATTAGGAATAACCGTAGATGAGAAATCAAACAATAAAGACAAAAGAAAAACTATACTGATTCGTTTTGCTGTTTGTATTTGTTCAATTGACGCTCCAACAGACACAAATCTCGTTCCAATTCGCAAGCACGCGCGTGAGCCACCTGCGCGCGTTCATCAGCCTCGTTCCCAAACTCCATCAACGCTTCCCTATCGTGGTCGTAGAGGGCGCATTCCCGTTCCAATTTCACGCACTGCTCCACCAGTCTCTCACACTCCGCCGCCAACTTCTGATTCTCCTCAACGAACCTCTTCATCGCTTGCGCGTTCATGGTCGCCTCATTCTGCTCACAACAAAAAACTCCATAAATAAAAAAATAAAAAATAATAAATTAATTACCAACAATTATCGTGGAAGCAAAACAGAAAAGATTACAAACTCTAGCGAGTTCGATGAGATCGTCTTTCTCCTTGAGCTTGGCGAGGAGGAAGAGGCGCTGCTGTCGGAGTTGGCGCCGCAACTCTTCGGAGGCTTGAAGCTTTGTGAGGAGGGTTTGATCCGATACGGGAAGGCCCACAATGTGGTCGATGGATTCCTTGATGTAACAGTCGATTTGTGGGGGAAGATCCATTGTTGTTGCTCAAAGTCTAAGGTAGGGTTGCGATTAAGGAAGAAAGCGATGCCACCAAAACCCCAATATTTGAGAATGGTGTATTGTGAATTGAATAGGGTTTAATTGAAATTTTGGTAGCCGTTGGGAGATTCAAATTGAACTTTGGTACCGTTGCGAGATAATGTAAGATGTAATGTTTCCTCTCTCTACCTTTACCCAGTAACCATTGTCAATTGATTGTATATACATCTCTTCCCATACACACTATGTTATTTTTAAATTTATAATAAATAAATATTTTTAATATAATATATAATAAATTACATTTAAATTTGTGAAAAATACAAACTTTGCAATATCATACGAAGTTTTTTTCGTTTTATTGTTTATGTTCGCTTTATTTTCTGTAATAGAACCATGATATCTTGTTGTGTGGCTTGTTTATTTACTCGAGTGAGAGAGGTTGTTCATTTACTCCAGTGAGAGAACGAGGTTTTCGTAAAAACAATGTTATTCAGAAAAAAAATCCATAATAAATTGTTGATTCCTTCAAAGTGATGCATATAACTTAAAGATTTGACTGACAAGTTCGTATTAAGATTTTGCAATTTCTAAAACTTATTATAGTTAAATTGTCAAAAAATTTATTGAAGAATGATGTATTATTTATTTTTATTTTTTTATGTTTAAGGAGTGTTTTCTCTTAACTAGACACATTCTCATGCCACTTTTTATCTCTCTTCTATCAACGATACTTCATAAATATTCAAAATTACTAAACAAATTACGTGCTAATATAGAATAAAAATTTTGGTTTTTTTCTTATCGTAGGGCAATTTAAACCATTGGTGTACTTTTAAAAAAAAATATCAGAAGAAGTTAGTCGTCAGAAAATGGAATGACTTTATTATGAAGAAATCGTGTGAAAGTATAACGATTTCAATTAAGTAGAGTTGAAATCATACCAAGTCACAGTGACTTTCATGCATTTGAGAGAAGTCGTCAAAGTCTGAGAAGACTTCACTTAAGTTAATTATGAGAATAAGTAAAGTCGTACTGTTATGGTAGAATTTCAGTTAAGCAAAGTCTTGTCATAATAGCACGACTTCAGTTAATTGGCAATAAGCAAAGTCATGCCATAATGGCATAACGATTGGAATCAATATTTTTGTATTGGCATTGTAACTTATTGTAAATAAAATTTTTGATTTTGTTCAATTGTTTTTGATAATATTATTAAATTAAATAAAGAAGTTAAAATTTTGTTGTATAAATTATATGAGAATAAAATAGATATGAAGATGAAGAAAAGAAAAGGTTTTCTTAACAAGAAATACATGAAATAAATCATTTTTGTGGATGACATATATTAAAATTAAAGTGAAGAAAGTCTGTAAACTAAAGTAATGAGAGTTACATATATAAAATGAAATTTCACTATCTATTTGGACAATTGCTTTTGTTATGATCAATACTTCTACAAAAAGAACATTTCTTTGGTTTATTTGGTAGTGACCGGTTCATTTCGTTTTGGATACAAGTTGTAGTTCGTCTTCCTGGTTTGTTTGTCGCATGTGGGGGTCAGGGATTAAATTTGGATTAGTATAAGTAGACCAATAATCTTCATTTTGAACAAGTTGAAATTGCACCTCATAGGCCTTGAAGATATTTCGGAGACTATATATAGGGTCCACAAATGTCAAAGGTTGTAAATGGAAGGATGAGCAAACAGTCATGACATGAGTGCAAGGTAGGTGAAGAGCTTGAAACTCCCCGCAATCACACCACCACTCAAATAACTTAACAATGTATGACATTGGATGACGTCCAAATTGGGGAGTGGAAATCTCTTGAACATCAAACATTGAATTTGAGCGATAATATCTATGGACAAGGCACATGGCAGATTGTTGTTCATTTTTTCTTAATAAAGCATAAATATCCTCTGGATATTGGTGGGCAGCTTGTAACATGCATTCAATCTATGTCCTTCGTTCCACAAACCATTTTTTGGTTCGTTCAAAATTTGTTTTAACAACAGCATAAATTGGCAATGATCTTGCTCCCTTCAAAACGAAGTTCATTCATTCGGCTAAATTTGTTGTCATGTGGTCGTATCTTTTCCCCTAATCATAAGCATGGGTCCACTTTTCCAATGGTAGTTGGTCTATCCAAGAAGCTGCTTGTTGAAATCCAGCTCTCATAGCAGATACCTTTGCTTGAAGTCTAGGTATTTTCATTTCATAACCTATCACAATGCGAAAAACTTTTTGATCAAAGTTTAAATAAGAATATTCCAACTTAATATTAAACTAGTCCAGAGAAAGTAATTGATTGTAAAATCTAAACAAAAGTTTTTTGTCAAAGTTGAAATGAAAAGTTTTTAACTTAACATCAACCTAGTTAAATGAAAGTAATAAGCAATAAAATCTAATATTTTAAGAAGTGGACTTTAAATCTAACTTAACTTTACAAAATCGACTTGTAAGATGAAGTTTACATATATTTATATATTGTAAATTCACCTTTTATCTCTAATCAGTGTGGGATTTTGAACACCCCCCCTCACGCCAAAGCATATACCTCGAGTGTGGGACTAAACATTAATTAGTGGTTTGATAGCGATCTGATAGAGGGTGACATGATAGGTTCAACAAACAACAAATTTTTCGCTATAAGATAGGTTTCAGGTGACTTTGATAGCATCCTAAGAAAAAAAAATTAAGTCTAACTCAACCTTACAAAACTGGTTTTGTAGGGTTGAGTTAGGCTTAACGTCTACTTATTAAGATGGTATCAAAACCATTCGAAACCTATCCTAGCAAGATTTGTTATTTGCTATATATAATTATCATGTTACTTGTTATTGAACCATCTATTAATATCTAGTCTCATGCTCGATATATATATATATATATATATATATATATATATATATATATATATATATATATATATATATATATATATATGCCTTGACGTAAGAGGGTATGTTGGAGATCTCACATCGACTAGAAATAAGACAAACTTATAGTATATAAATTGTACAAACTTCACCTTTCAAATTGATTTTGTAAGGTTGAGTTAGTCTTAATTTTCTCTTCTTAAGAGAATGAAAGTTCTTAGTCAATGTTGAAATGAGAAGTTTTCAATTATTAGGTCAAATGAAAATTGATTGTATGATTCAACCTATCTTTATATTGATCAAATAAAATGAAAATGGTTGACCAAGTAGAAGCAAAAAGCTTTGTCAATAATAAATATTTCAAATACAATTTAATCATTAATAAATTTGTCATCAAAGACATCTTTTGATAAATTAAAAAGTGTGATATGATATCTATGTTTGTCTAGATAAATCAACATGGTGGATTGCATTATTCCTAAACAAAACTTTCAATACCTATTGAAATTAACTTACTATTCCCAATTTTTAACTCAAGTTGAAACATGTGTAATTGCTCAATTTCTTCTTATAGTCTAGTTGAGTTGACCTTGGTTTAGCTCAATTTCCCATTCAACTTTGCATCTACCTCAAGCTCTTCTTTTCTTTTTCTTTTCTAATCAACTTCAAATCGTTCTACTTTTCTTGGTCAATGTATATCTCTTCAATAACTACTGTAAAAAAGTGTTTTGACGATGGTTAAAATAGATTTTCTATTACGACTTTTGAATTAATGTTAAAAGTTCGTTCGAAATAATGATGGGTTTTGAACCTATTATTATATTTTCAAACCACGACGATTCGTTGTTTTAAAGTTATTTAAGAAAAAATAAAATAAAATTTTACAATCAAACATATAACAACAGTTCACACACATGGATGAATGGAGTGATGTGAAAAAGAAGAGGTACCACATACTAATAGAACTAGCAAAAGTACAAAAAAAAAGTAAGTGAATGTATATCTATGAAAAGAAAAAAGCAAATAAAAATAAATAAATCAAACAAAGAGAGAAAGAGACCTGACCTTATAAATGATTGTATTTGGTTGTTGAATCAAGCACACAGTTGTTATTCAATCACGTATGCTATGGATTGTATTTGGTTGTTGAATCCAAACCATGTGCCGGTTTGTGTGCGAATAGGTACATATGAAAAAGGTCGAATTGTGTTTCAGAACATTTTGATATGATTCTCCAAGTGAAATGGTAAGACGCTAAAAATGTATGAAGAATTTTAAAAAAAGAAAAGAAAAAGGAATCGTGGGTTTAACCTTTAGATCTATCATGGACGGTGATTTTACATGATTTTTTTTAAAAGTGTGTGTGCATGTGCAAAGCCAGAAATGATTTTCGAACAGAAATCTAAGACCGACCTGTGTTATTTACTAAAGAAATAGAAGTTATTACAAGAAGTACGTTAGCATTTCTGCATAGATATTGCAAAACGAATCTTAGTCTCAGATTTGTCAGGCAAAAACAATAAACAGAACACAATAATAGGACAATGATAGTTTTTGACTACTAAATTTTAATAATTTTTTCTTATAACATGAGGTGTTATCTTTTAAATAGATTTAAAATATTAAAAATAAAAAAAAGGAAAAATAAAAAATTACTTAAAAGATGATACTTAAAATTATAAGAAAAAATTGTCAAAATTTAGTAGTTAAAAAAATCATTTTCCTAATATTTATGTCTATCAATTACAACTTTGATGTATTTTTACTTTGTTTTCTTCAACTCTTCTTTTTCATACAATATTATTGGCAGTGTTGGACCTACAGGTAGGACAAGAGCAAGTCCACACCTTTCATTAAAATTATTATTAAGTATATTTAAAAGAATTATTTCGTCCTCTTTAATTTTATATTTATTTTTTCCATTGACTTAATTTCTTAGATTCGTCACCGGTTATTTAATATGTATTTTGAAACAACGAGTTCATTTAAAAAGTCTTATAAACTACTGTCCACTTGAACCTGTCGTGTACATAGATAATCCAATCCTCTTGTACAGTTTCGTTGCTTTTACATTAGATTCATATGATGATGGCAAATACAATCTTTACTCCGACAATTACTTGCGTAGCCGTAGGAACATTCGGTAGATTTCCAGCTTCAAACGTTGATCATCACCTTCGATTCAACTCCAGAATCAAACACAATCGTTTCTCGGTTCCAGAAAAGATCCGAGGTTTGAGATTTCAAAACGATGACAGAAGAAAAATGTACGTAAAAATCTTAGCTTTTTATTACATTTTTTTTTGTTAGTAATTACAATTTCTTTACTCCTTCGTGCAGGAATATGGTTGTCTACTCTTGCATAATACCAGAACACTCTAATGATTCTTCTCCTGGTTATTATTGGTAATTCATTTCCTTACCAATCTCCCATCATATGTATTATTATTCACTTGTTTCTTTTCCCTTTTAGTTTAGTTTAAGTTGGCAATAACAAAGTTTGAGAAATATTCTCCAGCAGGAAACTTTGGATCCTTGGCACGATATTCTCAATACTAGCATCTTTTTTTAGGGGAAAATGGGGACCTTTGTTGCAACTGAAAGGTAAGAGATCATCTAAGTTGAACATTAGAAAAAAACAAATTAATTATTGGCATAAATTAGACCTGAAATAATTTTCATCTGATGATGTTTTTCTGCTTCTTGTGCATAGAGAAAGTTGACACAACAATACATGAAGCACATCGTGTAGTAGACATTATAGAAGAAGTGGCTGAAGAGGTAGATAAGGTGGCAGAAGAGGCTGTGAAGCATCTGCCAGAGGGAAAATTTCGCCACGCTGTAGAACTTGTTGAAAAAGTAGCTGAAAATGTCGAGAAGCGTGCCCAACGTGTTGAAGATGCATTAGAAAAGGTTTCAATCTCTATCTTGAAACAATACAAATTAAACAAAGGTTTAAATGTTTAGAAATATGAAATTATTTATTAACCAGAAATAAAAAGTAAGTAATATTCGAACATAGGCAGATCTTTGTTAGATTTTGTCACTACAAAAAATTTTCGATTAGAAATCAATTTAAAAAAAAATAATTACTTATTATAATAATCAATCTAGATATCAAATTTATAAAATTAAAAATTATTTGTGTTCACTATTATAAATAAAAAATTATAATTAATCACTAAATTTGTCACAAATTAAAAACTAAATTTTTTGGTAGTCAAAATTTTGATAACTAAATTTTAGTGACCAACTTAGAAAGTAATTATTTTGACAGCCAAAATCATAATATCTAATTTCAGAAACCTATTTAGTGACTAATTATAATTTTTCATTCATAATAATAATTATTTTAATAATTAATAATTTTTTAATTTTTATATATTTAGTATCTAAAATGGTATTATAATCACAAACAATTCTTAATCACTAAAATTAATTAATATTTAAAAATTTTCTTGTAGTTCTTCGGAGTTGGCTTAGTCTTACAATGACGCTATTACAAGTTGCCAAACGATAGAGTAACTTCCCTTGCTCATTAGATGAGACTTCAATAAACAGAAAATTACTTGTTTTAATCTCCAACACGCAAGTTGACAGAGTCAATTTTCGTCGCAATTGCTTTGTTCAAATCTAGCTCAAGCTATAATAACTTGCAAATTGCTATTATTACTTATTGCAGAATTTATCTATTAATTTTGGTAGTAATCAAGCTTATACTTAACACGATAATTGAGATTGGAATTTGGGTTAACGTGTAGGTTGAGAACATGGAAAAGGAGTTGGAGTCCTTCATTACTGAATCAACCACTCATCATAAAAGTAGCGTAACGACGACTTCAGAAGCAAAAGAACAGAAATAGAGAAAAACACGGTTGCTGAGCATGGCGACAATTCTTCTACTGAAAAATCAAACACCACGTTTTTACATCTTTTCTTTTTATTACAGTAACATCTAGCTTGTACAAATTTTATTCCTCAAGTTATTTCTTCTCTCACGCATAAGCTTAACATTTTCAGCAACTTGTTTCCCATGTTGAAATGAAAGATGCATACCTATCAATTAGTTATCTACAAAAGAAAAACATCACCATCAATATGGAAAGTAAACAAAAACCAAATTATGTAAAATTATCTGTATCATAATATTTGTGTTAATATCTTAGGCTATTTGTCAATAATGAATTCATTGTATTGTTGGATAGAGTTTTAAGTAATCTCATCAAATTAACAAATTTATTCTCACTCTATTTAGCTAGACTCCTCACGTGTAATATTTAAACTACGGATAGAACCCACATGGGGTACCTAATATTATATTTGTACAAAATAAAATTATGCTATAAAATGTTTTTATTAAAGCCACGTTTAAAACAAGTATACAATGAAAGATATGTGAATGATTTAATATCCAATAGTAGTGTGAAACCTACCTAAACAAGAAAGTGAACAAAATTATTTGTTACAAAATATTTCAAATTAGAGGGCAGAGTGGGCCATCTCCTTATTCCAGGTCAATAAATATATACAAAGCACCTACAATTGTTTCTGTAAAACAATTTAAAATTTCAATCTATTAAAAACTAAAGATGTTATCGAAACTCATATTATACAATTTTTAGCATAGTTATTTAGTTACTCTCTAATCAATAGATAATAAAGTTAAATTATATAAAATTGAGATAACGTGAGAGATGATGGCGTGCATGAAGAAACCGAGTTACCTTAATCAATAGATTTTCCTCGTGGAGCTATATAGCTTCTTTTTCTATCACAAACACCGACATCATTGGTTTATTCATATGATATAACATGGCGGTTGAATAGTATTACCTACTAATTAGAAGTGACAAAGTTGTATAATAAAAACGTTGTACCATTCTGGTCTACGTTCGTTATCCATATAAACCTTTCCATCGTCTTATCCAGTTGATCAATAGTCTTATAAAGCTTCCATCATCCTCATTGAGAAACTCTAGTTATCTTCGGAATTGAATGTATTGAATTCATTCACATAATGGCAAATACAAGCTTTGCTCAAAAGTGTACTTTCATGGTATGTCAAGCTTCAAAGGTCGATCATCATCACCCTTTTCATCCTTTTCGATTCAACTCCAAACTCAAACTTAAGGGTTTATCAGTTCAACAACAGAACTTGGGTTTGAGGTTCCAAAAAGAAAGCACAAGAAATATGTAAGTATAATCCTCGTACAGTTTTTTTCTTGGACAATGTTATTTTATGACGCTCAAAATTTCTTTAAACTCATTTTTATGTTATGTTTAGCTACTTTTCACTTTTTCTTTACAAATACAAAAGTTTACTCTTTTTTTTTTTATGATTATTTTATCTATGAATGTCAAAATGTTGTCAAATAGTATCAAACAATTTTTTTCGATTTTTTCAGGAGCATGATTGTGTACTCCAGCATACCACCCCCATCTGATTCTTCTCATGGTGATTGGTAATTCATCAACCTCCTAACTTTGATTTGATTCAGAAGTTTTGAATGCACAAAGTTGATATAGCTTGGACTAATATATTGTGATGGCTCAATCTGTTACATGTCTGAAAATGATGGCATGATCTCTAAAATAATGTGTTTGTGATTTTAACTAATACTAATGCGATATGCATGCGAGATTTTCATTTACGATGAAAGGTAAAAAAAGAAACTTCTTACTTACGTAAAAGTTAATTAGATAGTGATGTTTAGAATGTACAATAATTTCTCCGCCACTATCATGTTCTAAATCTGCGATTAACAGAGTTTAAGAAAAGACATTATTATCTGACAGGAATGTTTGGATCATTGGAACAATAATCACTGCACTTCTATCATTTACAAGGGGCAAATGGGGACCTTTGGTACAATTCAAAGGTAATAAAAATAATAAGAACCCTGTTAATTATAACGTTAAAAGGAACTATTTCTCAGAATTATAGTAGAAATTTTTATCTTTGTACAGAAAAAATTGAGACAACAATAGAGGAAGCAGAACGTGTGGCAGATATAGTAGAAGAAGTGGCTGAGGAAGTGGAGAAGGTTGCGAAAGGGGTTGTGAAGCATCTTCCCGAAGGAAAACTTCAGAATGCTGCTGAATTAGTTGAAAATGCAGCTGAAAATGTATACCAGCATGCCCAAAATGCAGAAGATCTGTTAGAAAAGGTTTTAATCTTTTAATTCAAACACAATTATGCATAAATTGATGCCTTCCTTTATATTCTTCTAATTAAAACCTTGTACATATAATTCAAAATCATGTGAATATAATTATAATAGCCCATGTTAGGTACCCTTTGAATTATCAGCCGTTGAAAATTCAAAGTAAAAAAGTCAAATATAGTGGTAGGTTAGATAAACCTGAGATATATATGGATTATCTCATTTGAATTAGTCTTGCAATTTTACAATATTAAAAAAATTATATATGTTAATATTGCTGAGTTTGCATTAGCAAGAGAAAACATTTGGAAATATTAAGATTTAACACGCAAGATGTCCCAAACTCAATTTTTCAGTCAATACCTTTTTCAGTCAATTTTTCAGTCAATGCAGATGTTATCATCTTGAGAAAATGTATAATTTAATTATTAATTATATGTTGAGCACTAATTTTATTTTTACTAGAAAAACGTATTGTTCATGATTTGAATGAGATTCGTGATGATATGATATATCAGATAAAATTAATATTTAGCTCTTGCTACAGTATGAAGCATCTTTTTGAAGGGTAATGAAAAATTTAGACATGAATATGTAAGATTATAGTGTGTGATGAGGTGGATGAGAGATAACAAGATAAAATTGCAGGTAGAAGAATTGGAAAAGGAAGTGGATTCCTTCTTTGAATCAACTATTCTTAAAGAGGAAAGTGTTGTCCCCACTACAGATTCAAGAGATCCAAAATAGAGTAAATCAATGTCGCAGATCCATCATTTTAGCATGTAATGACTCTTATATGTTACTCTATACTATTATAATTCTTATCTATATTATTATTATTATAATGAAGATTCTTCTTTTATGTTCACATTTTATTTTTTATTTTACTTTTTAAGTATTATTTTTAAATCAATTTTACCAATTTTATATTTTAAGTGACGGTTTCTTTTTTTAAATTTAACGAATTCTTTTCAAGTTTAATCATTTTTTTAATTGGACTAACTATTTATAATAAAAAATTATCTACAAAATAAAAAAAAAATCATCTACAATAAAATTGTAAATATTTAATTATATTTTATTATAAAAAAAAAGTGACATACATACAGTGCGTGTATTTTTATTATTTAGCTGCTTGTATACTTTTTTTCATCTCCTTCTATATTTTTTTTAGAATTTATTAACTTTGGTTTGTAATCGGAAATAATTCAATTTCACACTTTTAATGAATCAAATCTAATTTCAGATTGTATCAATAAATGTTAGAATATTCAAAAATATTTTATACAACTAAAATCACTTTTTAAGTCATTTTTATTTCACAAACTCATTAAGCCTAATTATCATAAATTCTAATTAAATTAATCTTTTAAGCACAACAATCAATTAAAATTCTATAATTAAACATTGAATGAAGGCAAAAATATATGCACTCATCAATTATCCTCCTAGTTGAGTGTTTCACTCTAGGAAACCTTGTAAACTTTACTTAGTTTTGTATTTTGTTTCTAATCATTATGTACACACAATTAGCATGGATCACTAAGGTTTTTGTAGGGTTGTAATTTGGTTGACCAACTTCAGTACTGGCCTTTTGTACAATTTCTATTCTTTTATATGTTTGGTCAGCTTTAGTACTAGCCTTTTGTATCTACGGTTGTGGCTATGGTTGTTGTTGTGGTGGCTTTGTTTCAGTTGTTGCAGTAGGTTCAAAATTTGTTAGACTGGCCTCCCTTTGAAGGAATGGACTATCCCTAGGCCATGCCATAAATTGCTATCAAATATGACCTCACCAATAAGGTCTTCCCTAACTTGAGATGGAAAGGGTGTCCTCTCTTCAGATGATACTTCTAGCATGAGGCTATTTACATAACACAGCAAACATAATTTTAAACATTGAGAATACACAGGTGATTTCGCAGTTCATTCCATCACTATCATATGCACAGTTCAAAATCACAAAGATAATGCAAAGGCAAATTAGTATTCAAGTTTCACACTTGTAGTGTTCACTATCTTAAGCATCAGAGTTCCAACAATGTACAAATCAATGAGGCAACTTCAATATTGCACTATTTATAAATGAATTACTAAAACGCATGGTGGTGAATAAATCCCAATCACATTCTATTTAAAATTCAGACATAATATATAATTCAAGGAATGTTGGATGAACTAACAATGAGAATGAGCATGCGTGAAAAAAAGTTACTTTTTCTTTCCTCCAAAAACATATTTTAAGTTCTCTAAGTATATACTTGATCAAAGAAACATCAACATTATGCTTTGCAAACCTACACGAAGTTTGTGAATGAGGAAACAACCATATCCTTTTAAATGAAACCTAAACTTTGGCGAGTCCAATGAGAATTTCAAGTTAATAGACACTTATTTGGAGATTGCAGTGTTGAAATTTTAGGAAGAAACTTGAAAGAGATGGAAAATTGTAATTTTTTTATGTGTAGAAAGGCAGAGAGAGAATACATGAAAAAAAGTGTTTTCTTTTCACTCTATTTGAAAGCCTTTCAGATAAGTAGGGGGCCAATAATAACTAGAATTCAAAACCCCAAAAAATAATCCACTCAGCACCGCAATTGGCACTCAAGTTGCACAAAGCTAGTGCTCAACGACTTAAAGTTGGCACTCAGTGTCGAGGCCCCTAAAGTTCTGTAGAATAAATTTTGCAGGTTGGCACTCAATGTTCCTTAGGTTACATTGAACGCCAATACAAAAACTCAAAATTGTTGTGCATATGATTAATGGTAGATATATGTCTCCTCGGTTTAGAGATTCATGACTCTATTTTATTGATCATGCATCTTTCTTATTGAAGAAGGACTTCCTTTTTATATGAATTTTTGCTTTGCTCTTGATTCTCATCTTCAACTCTTTCATGTCCTATTCAAAAGTCAATCTTTCTGTAGAGAAATTTCCTCACAACACAAAAACACAAGATTTCAAACAAGAAAAAGGAATATGTATCTTTTAAACTTATATCTTATTTAAGATTTGTATGAACAAAAATAGAAAAAAAAATGAGAACAAAGACTTTCAAAATACAAAACATAAACTTTACAAATATAAAGATATGATCTTCACAAGATATGTACTGATTTACAAGAAAGAATATTTAAAACTACCAAATACTTAAGCTAAATCCCCAACAACAGCGGCAAAACCTTAATGGGGACAAAAGCTAGTCTAGATTTTATGTCCACCAAGTTAAGCCCAAGCCTCAAAACAATGAGTTGAAAGATCAAGTTTCAAAATAAGTATTTCGTTGAGCAAGTGCACCAAATCAGTTTCAGTACAGCAGAATGAGGTTATCGTATGCATAAGGATCTAAGAAGTATATTGGTAGTTGACTTTTGGGGTCCTTTTAGAAAAATATGGATAATAGTATATTATATAGATTGAGTGGAATAGATACTATGATTTGATTTCATCTCTTCTTCTTCTATTGTACTACTACTTGTCTTTTATATTTAGACACAATTCATTTAATGTTCTGGAAGTACTCTAAGGTAACTCTAGACTCATTCCTGCAGTCTAGAACCTAAGGACTTCAGACTCAGTGCAATTCCTCCACTCCTGATTGAATAAATCCTTGCTTTAAGAATAAGGCTCTATAGCTAGCTAAAGTATATAGATCTATTCCCAACTTTTAACAACAATAGATGATTCAATTGGATCTTAACTTAAACCACTTTCCAATCAATTTAAGTTGATGAAATAAGATGAGTAGCTAATTTGCTCAAACAATAAAGCATAAATCAATCCATAAACATTGAATAAAAGCATGCATAAACATTTAAGAGGTAGTAGTACAAAAAATTACAATTGATTATATCCAACCTCGGCACGAGAGGGTTCACCAACTCATGGAATGTTGCAATACAATTCCAACAACATCTTGACATAATATTTACATTAAGAGCATCTCTATTTAGACTCATAGCATTGTATTCCTACTCTACTATAGTTTTTATTTCTCCACTCAATGCCTAAAACCAAGACATTAGTTCTCTATTATACAAAATAAGATTGTGGGTTGGCTCCATTCTTAGTGCTTAAGCAGTAGAGGATTCCTTATTTGGAGGATTTCCTTGACCAGAAGTTTCCTTCGTGGCTTCCACCATACTTGATGCTTAACCTATACAATATGCCTTTCAATGCTATATAACAGTTATGGGGCTTATCTGCAAAGTGTTCAATTCCTTATAAAATTCACTATAAGTCATCAAATTTTCATTAAATTCACAATGTTTTAATTCTCATTATCCCATTATGGAATCCTAAGCTAAAGAGGGTTGATTTTCTCAATAATATGGAGATTTCATTCAATTTAAGTGCCAAAGACATGTACCAAATTAGGCAAAATAGATCATTATCAACCAACAACACGAGATTGATTTCTCTAACCTCAAACCTTCAATTGACAATCCAAATGGTGAAAATGAAGAACAATATACCTTGAACTTACAATCAAAATTTCTAGCCAATGCAACTGTAAATGAAGAAGGAATTACAATTTTTTTGAGGTGACTCATAGAATATACCGACAAATTTATTCTCTCTTTTCTCTTTTTTGAGGATTGCAAAAATACACTCTCTCTTTACCTAAAATACCCCTCTCCACTTAGATTAATAAGTGAGGCAAAATGGATTTGACTAGGTTGGACTTTTTACACACATAGTTGGGAATCTAACCCAACACATATCCTCTCTTACAACTATATGGAGGTGACCGCCAATTCGGCAATCTCACTACAAGCTTCAATCTTCTTCCTTGGTAGTGCCTTAATCATCATATCAACACCATTGTCTTCTATATGAAATTTATCCAACTCTAACAACTTATCATCCAAAGCATCATATATCAAATAATACCTCACATCAATATGTTTGGACCTATAATGGAAAGTTGGATTCTTACCGAGATAGATAACACTTTGACTATCCCCAAAATAATGGCTAGTTGTTATACACAAAACCAAGTTATTATAGGAATTTATTTGCTTTTGTAAAGGTAATGAACTTTGCTTCTATCGAAGACAATGCTACACACCTTTATAGCCTTGATTGTCAAGCCACAACTCCCCCGCAAACTTAACCAAATAGCATGAAATGTACTTTAGAGAATCAATGTCCCCAACCATATTTGAGTCTGAGTAACCCGTTAAAGTAGGTTTATCACAAACAAAACAAAGCCTTCAATCACTAGTACCATGAAGATACCTCAAAATCCATTTCACATTATTCTAATGCTCTTTACCAGGATTTGACAGAAATTGACTGATTGTACGAACAACAGGTGCAATATTTTGTCGTGTACATATTGTTGCATACATCAAATTGCCCACTACAAATGCATAAGGGACTATGCTTATTTATGTCTTCTCAGCTTCATTTAAAGACTCTATTTAACACTTAGTTTAAAATGAGTAGCAAGAGAAGTGCTCATAGCTTTAACTTTTTCTATCTGGAATCTATGCAACACTTTAATGTAGTGCTCTTGTGATAGATAAATCTTCTTTTCTCTTATATAATGTGAGATACTTAAGCCAATAATCTTTTTAGCAATTCTCAAATCTTCCATGAAAAAAGACTCACCAAGTCTCTAATTCTGGAAATATTTTTCCCAACGATAAGTATGTCATCAACATACAACAATAGGATAATAAATTCATCATTAGAGAACTTTTTAATAAAGACACAATGATCAGAAGTAATCCTTTTATAATATTGATTACACATAAATGATTCAAACTTCTTGTACCACTATCTTGGAGCCTGCCTTAAACCATATAGACTCTTCCTCATTCTACACACACAATCTTCCTTGCCTTCAACAAGAAAGTCATCAATTTGTTTCATGTAAATATCTTCCTCTAAATTACCATGAAGGAAAGTTATCTTCACATCTACTCAACCTATAAACAAGAATAACAACTAAACTTAGCACAGTACTAATGGATGACATTCACCACATGTGAGAAAATCTCATTGAAATCAACACATTTTTTCTGTCTAAACCCTTTCATGACTAATTTGGCCTCGTACCTTGGAAATATATAATTAGCATCTTACTTCACCTTGAAAAACCACTCATTCTCTAAAGTTTTTTTTTTCCTTAGACAATTTCACCAAGTCATGAGTGTGATTATCATGTAAATATTTTATCTCATCTTGCATTTCATCCAACCAATTTTTGGTTTCTTCACTATCCAAAGCTTAATCAAAACACTCGGGTTCTCCACCATTAATCAAGGTTACATACTAATCAAAAGGATACATGGAAGATGGTTTTATCAGCCTATTGGACCTTTTGGTAGGAACTTGTGGTAATTTAGGTGTATAACGATATCATCATAAGCATCATCAATTTGAAACTATACTCTATCTCCAACCTATTGATCATCAACATCACCATGTTGTTCATCCTCTTTAGCATCAATCTCAACTTTATTCAGATTGTGAACAGGTAACTGCATTGGATTACCCTCAATTAGATTACTATTTTTCTCAGGTGTAGTCTTTTATACCTTGTTAATGTCTTCAATTGTTTGGTCCTCCATGAATTGCACACCACGACTTCGAACTAGTGTATTCTCTATAGGATCATACAACTTGTATCCACATTCATCATATTCATAACCAATAAAGATACATTGTCTTCCCGTACACACAAAATATTGAGACCAAATGAGCTTGACTAGGCTAAACTTTAGTTAAAGCTTCTTACACGCCATCAAATTTCACCTTTCACCCCATCAAAATATTCCAAAAAATATTTTTTGCAAAAAGGAGTGTTAATTTCCGAAAAAACAAATTCTGGAATATTGTTTATTGTGTTCCAAAAATTAAATTCCGAAACTGATATGAGAAGTAATAGGGTATAGGAAGAAAATGATAGAGTGTGGGAAGTAATGGCCTTAGACCTTTTAGACACCCAACCCATAAAATAACAAGTAATTCAAAAATAGTTATATTTGACTCCTTTTAGTTTGGTAAAGTCATTTTCTATTCTCGTTTATGGCGCTTGCTGAGGAGTATGTTCAGGGTAATGGGATTATAAAAATGGAGAGCAACTTATGAGCTATAAATGATTATAAAGTATCACGGATATAATATATAATTATTAATTGATTAGAATATCCGTAACAAGCCTTCTATTTAAACAAAACTATTTAAATTTAAGAAAAAGAAAAAGGCCACGAATTCCACTAGCAATCACTACCTCAAGCTTTTCAATATCAATTCGTTGAATTTATTTTGTTTTGAGCTTTGAATACGATTACTGAATTAATTTACCAAACTTTAAGATGGGATATGGCTATCATGATAAAGACTTTATACCAACAATTTGCAAGTACTCCTAATATATTCATACTTTTAAAAAGAGTAATGATGTTTTTATTGAATCTTCAAGTGATATTTAAATTTAATTATTGTAAAGCTAATTAAGATCAGAAGGTTCGTATTTACCATTATTCTAACATTGATAACGATCCATCATCCATTATTTTAAACCTTAATTGGTGAAGTATTTCCTTAAAAATAGCCTTATTCTTTTTATTAGAAATTTCTAACAAATGTTTTGCTACATAGCTTTTAAATTTTGAAAGAGAATCACCAACATGTACCGATATAAAATTAGAAGTGATCAGTAATTATCAAATATTTATTAAAATTTATAAAAAATAAAAAACTTGGTATATTTTATTTCTTATATGATGAGCATTTTGTATTAATTCTGTGGATTTTTAAATCTAACTTTACCTAACAAAAAAAGTGTTAGAAGTATGGTAAAAAGTGTTTTCCTTAGTTTTTGTTAGACGAAATTACCAAGGAGCTTGAACAAATATGTATGATAGGGCCAAATTATGATACCTGAACTCTTTGAAAAATGTTTATTGGTGAGACTTGAACTACTCTAATTTGTTACTTGTTTAATGCACCAACCAAACAAGATAAGGAGGATCTTTCAACCTTATTACAGATTACCAAACCCAACAAACACCTAAATAGTTTCCTAAACCTTCGAAAGAGACAGCAAAACAAAGAAAAATATTCCTTCTCTTTTAATCCAAACAAAATCCATCTCACGCTTAACCCTATTTTTCATTTTCTCTATGTCCCTTTGCGTCCCTAAATTTCTTCATAAAACACACTTCAATGGCCAAAAAACTCAGAAAACTCTTCCCAGATGAAACAACAACCTCAAACCAAACCCAAACACAAGATTGCTATGGCTTATGCGACCCTGCATGCCCTTACAACTGCTACACTAACCAAGACTACTTCTTGTCTCCACCACCACCATTTGTTTCACCATCAACACAAGTTAACCACATATCCTCCTACGTGATCATCCTCGGAACTCTCTTCGCTGTCGTTTTTGTTGTCCTAGGTTTCTACGTGATCAAAGTGAAGTGCTATGCTGCATGGTGTGGGTGGCGGCTCAACGGGTCCCTTCCTTCTCAATCAGACACCACCACCGAGGAGTTTCTCCATGAGAACCAAGTTGACCACCCCGTGTGGCTCATTGCCACGGTGGGGTTGCAACAATCCATCATAAACTCCATCACGGTGTGCAAGTACAAAAGCAACGAAGGGTTGGTTGAAGGAACCGAGTGTTCGGTGTGTTTGAACGAGTTCCAAGAGGAAGAGACCTTGAGACTCTTGCCAAAGTGCAACCATGCTTTTCACATCCCTTGTATTGACACTTGGTTGAGATCACACACCAATTGTCCTCTTTGTCGCGCAGGTATTGTCTCTAGCAGTGTTATTTCTGAAGCACCCGTGTCGAATTTGGAGCACGAGAATGCAAATTTGGGAAGAAATCAAGAGACCCTTATGGAGAATTCAAGGAATGAAGGCTCGTTAAACAGCAACACGGTTGCAGGGGAATCAAGTGAAGCACTAGAGTTGGTTGATGAATCAAATTCTAAGGATCGCGTGCATGATCAAACTCAGAACCATCACGTTCTGGAAATTGAGATTCACACAGAAATGGGGTCTGTTTCAACCACAGAATCTGAAAGCCATCATGTTGGTGATGAACATAAACATGTTAATCGACGGAAGCAAGAGCAAGATGGTGATTACCACCCAAAAACGTGTAAAACAATGCGTCGTTGTTCCTCTATTGAAGAGTGTTTGCATTTAAGCCCGGTATCCATGAAAAGATCATTCTCCTGCAATGGAAGGATTCTAACTTCCAGAGGTTGCATGACTTTAAACTCTAGGCTCCATTCATCTCTGCCAGAATTTTCAATCTGTTAGAGACGAACATAGCATGACATGAGATACTGTTATTCATCAGTATCATGAAATATGATGTTCATTTTACTACTCTCAGAATTTTGAGGGCACCCTTCGTAGGTTGGAGTTTGAACACGGACATGGTGTACACAGCAAATTGGGAAAGAGAAAGAGGTTTGATTGTGAAGAATAAAATGTTAATTGTAATTGAAGTTTTAGCAAGTGATGGGACATGTGAAAGTAACTATGCTGTGCGCTATACCACAAATCACAATGTTCAACGGCACTGCACAACATAACAGGTTTGCTCCTACAAAAGGGAATGAGGCACACTAAGTGCTCTTTTTTTTGGTTCTACATCGTGTGTTAGTAAAAGTTTTTGATTTTTCCCACATGATATTGTGGTATGCTATCGTAGTCCTACATAAGAAATTGGATATGATAAAGCACAACCAGGTCATCATTATGTAATTGAAGTGGACCAAAATAAATTTGCATTGATGTCTGTGATTACTGTATTACAAATGTGCAGATCATAAGAACATAAGAAGAAAGCAAAGTTTTAAATTGTAAATATGTTTTTTATCAGTGACAAATTATTAGGTTATGGATCATTCTATGTCTGTAGCCCAACTAATTTACGCCGTATATACTGTTGAATATTTTAATTTGTGATAAAACAAAGTAAAAGTTAATTAGTAGCATTCTATAACTTACATGAAAATTGGATAAAATCATGGTAATCTTGAATCATTCAGTAGTTTTTCATGACATGTTCTGAAATTGCAGTTTCAAATTGTACAAATGCAAGGAAGAATTTAGAAGTTTGTAATAAAAACAAAGTGATATATCTCCTTATTGAACGAATACTTCTTAGATTTATTTATCACACTTTTCATTTTTCTTCTAGATCAACAAAAAAATTTAACTGTATTAATTTGATGTAAACTATTTGATTTTTTTAATTTACTACAAAAAAAAATGTTTCACTAGCGACCCATAGAAGACAGCGATCAACATCTGTGATTGTGATTAGCATATGTGATGCTTGGGCCAAAAACCCACTCTCCAACATTTCTTACTACACCTCCAACATTTCTTTTGTACCTCCAACAATTTATTAAAATCAAATATTACCCTTGGACCATTTGAAAAAAGTTACATAAACTGCACCACCAAATTTATTCCAAGACGTCAACTTCTCAAGAAAGATATGTCGACTTCTGAATGTAAAATATATATATATATATATATATATATATATAAATAAAAAAAAAAACGAAAGTTGTCTTCTGGTTTATATATTTTTTTCATTTTTTAATTTAAAGTTTAATATTTTTTTATTTTAATTTTTATTTAATATTTTAACATCGTTTTTAATACTTTATTTTATTTGTAAAATATACATTAAAAGTTAAAAAATATATGTAAAAGAAAATAATAAAAAATTAAAAAAATTAAACTTTAAGTAAAATTAAAAAAAACTCAAATAAAATTTAATTTTTCTAAATTTTAAATGTTTTTTTATTCCTTGTTTTTTGTTTATTTATTTTTTATGTTTTCATATTCATTAATATATATTCCAAAGTTAAGTTTAATTTAAAGTTTAATTTCTATTCAATTTTAATTACTTTTTTAATTTATTATTTTTTGTATTATTTATTATTTATTTATTAATATAACTTTTAGAAATATAATAAAATATTAATATTTTTTAATATATATTTTAAAATAAAATAAAACATATATATATATATATATAAATATATATAAATTTATACATATTTAATTTCTTTTATATATAATTTTAAAAAATTAATAAAACTAAATTAAAATTAAAACAATTAAACTTAATTAAAAAATTTTAAAAACGACAAAATAATATATATATATATATATATATATATATATTTATAATTTATTTTTGACTTTTTTAAATTTTATTTAGGTTAAAATACTCCCTTGATCCATGTTTTTGTTGAAAAATCTCAAATAAGTCACAAGATTTTTTTTTAGTCTCAATTAGGTCTATATTTTTTAAAATGTGTAACAATTAGGCTCATTCTGTTAGTATAGAGTTAACGGTGTTAAAGATGTGCCATGTGTCAGCTCCACATTTTTTTGAATTTTTTTGAATTTTTTATAAATTTTTTAATTTTTTTAATTTTTTTAATTTTTTTTTTCTGAAAATTATTCATGCCACGTGTCACGTTAGTATTGTGCCACGTGTCAAGACAGTAAGGTGACACGTGTCAAATCATTGTCTGAATCTCAATTTGGTCCATATATTTGTTATTTTTATTACATTTCAGTCCATTTTTTAAAATTTTTTTAAATATATTTATTTTAAATTTTTACAAAATTGTTTTAAAATTTTATATTTAAATTTATAAAATTGTTAATTTTAAACCAACTCTAACATTTGTATATAAATTATTTAAAACAATTTTGTAACAAGTTAAAATAAATATTTTAAAATTTTAAAACAAAATATAAAATAAACCTAATATTGTTAAAATGTTTAATAAAAATATCATTATAAAATTTATATAAAAGTTAAATTTGATCTCAATTTGGAGAAGATGAAATTGAAAATTAAAAAAAAATGGACTGAAATATAATTAAAATAACAAATATATGGACCAAATTGATATTCAAACAATGACTTGACACGTGTTACCTTACTGACTTGACACGTGGCACAATATTGATGTGACACGTGGCATGAATAATTTTCAAAAAAAAATTAAAAAAATTTAAAAAAAAAAATTAAAAAAATTAAAAAATTCAAAAAAATGAGAAACTGACACGTGGCATATCCTTAACACCGTTAACACCATACTAATGGAATAGGCCTAATTGCTACACATCTTCAAAAATATGAACCTAATTGAGACTAAAAAATATCTTAGGACCTGTTTGAGATTTTTCAACAAAAACATGGACCAAGGGAGTATTTTAACCTTTTATTTAAAATTTTAAAATTTTTTGAATTTTAATATATTTTTTCTTTTTTTCTTTTTCTTTTATTTTTATTTTTTTAATTTAATTTAATTTTTATATAATAGAATAAAAAAACAAATATAATTAAAAAAAGAGAAATATTTTGTTTATAAATTTAATTTTTTAATTTTAATTATTTTTTCTTTAATTTTTTTTATCTTTCCTTATATTTATTTTTTATTTTTTAATTTAAGTTTGATTTAATATAATGCGTTAAAAAATTAAAAAAACTAAACTTAAAGTTTAGAAAAAGTAAAATGGACAATATATATATATATATATATATATATATATATATATATATATATATGGAAGTGTGTGGTATGTATTTTTTTTTCCCCTGAACATCTTAACTCTGACTTTTTTGAAATCGACGTCCGAAAGTAAATTTGAGAGAGTGTTCGCGTAACTTTTCCAAATTTGTAAAGGGTATTTTGGGATTTTAAAAACCTCTTGAAGTCGCATGAGAAATCTTGGATGTGTATGAAGAAATACCCGAAACTGTTACTTTTTGGTTCAGTGTAAAGATTCCCTCCACCTAAAAAGTTATGTGATGATAATAAGTTGGTCCTTCTTTCCATTATTCACCCCAAATAAATTGTTTTCTTCTTTTGAAATATCACTAACTCCAATTTTGTTGATTGCATGAATTCAACCCTTGAACCAAAAAATATATTATTAAACACTAAAGTTGTTTTTCCAAACACAAATTCGATCATGAAAAAAACATTGTGCCCCTAATTAAAATTGTGCTATGAAACACGACTTCAATATTCAAATGTCTTGTAGTCGTTTTTCCTTTATACAACTTCGACAAAACAAAACCATTTGGTTAAAATTAAAAATATGTTCTCTACCACGACTTCTTCATTTGAACTTCATCCTCCAACTTACGACTTACTCTCATAATGTTTTCAAAATCTACCTATTTACATAAAATCAATCCAAAATTGCACCATTTTGATAAATAACTCTTAAATCAAAATTAACTGACTAATCTAAAATGCTTTATGTAACTTTGATTGTTGTAAGATCTTGTAGTTAGACTTTGGTCAAGCAAACATGTAGGAAAACAATTCACACAATAATTTTATTTTCCCACGTAAAAATTACTGCAATATCAAAGTTGACCCTCTTTTTTACCCTTCTAGTAATTTGAAACAAACCTATAATTTATAATTTGGACCTAGCATCTGAAGGACTAAAGAAGATTACGATGAAATTAAAAACAAAGTATTGGACTTTAGCTTGACCTCTAACATATATAATTATATTAAAAAATATGCACATTTCAAAAAGTTCATATTTGACATCGTTGTAAGATTTTATTAAAAAAAAATCCACATTCATTAATAAATATACTAATGACGGACATGATTAAGGTGTCGTACTGTAGTTTGGTTTAATTTAAAAAACAATACATTCAACCTAAATATAAAATTATATGTGGTGTGATTTGATTTGAACATAAAATAAATTTGAACTAAATTAAACTATTTTTTATTTAATTTGGATCGATTTTATAGTTTTATTTTTCAAGTTTTTATTAATATGTGTACCTAATCGTTCTAATATGATGAGATAGTGTTATATTAGGATGAATAATTTTATTTTCAATTCCATTGTAGCATTAAACAATTTGCTTATCCATATTAACAATTTTCTTTCTATTCTCTCAATAGTCCCTTTTTATTGTATCCTCCCAATAATATTTTACTTTGTTTTAACATTATTTTTTCCGGGACTAAAAAAAAATGGCACTACCATGACACCTCTTTCACCATCTCATTCATATGTTAAACTTATTGGTGCTCTATCATAGATTTATAAGAATAAACCAAGTTAGAGATATTAGATTTTTCTTTCATCACACATATTTTTTGTATATGAGTAAAATAATAGATAATATAATAACACCCCGACGATGGATCCAACACTTTCTTGATTTAAAAAGTGAGAGATTATAACTAAAATTTAGAATTTTCTTTTCCAAATTGAAAATCATCATTAACTTTTATTTTCATTCATTCAAAAAATCTAGCATAGAAAACGGCTTCACGCTTATATACATGTTGGGTCAATCCTAAACTAAAGAAATGACACTTTCCTTTTGCACCTAATGGTTCCTTCTTGTAACTTCATGAGGTGATGTAAAGACCAAAATGCCATTTGTTAAATATATAAAATAATCCTATTTTTTTCAAATTATCCTTAGATCCCTTTCGCCTTATATCTCCTTTGTTATCCAGTAATTTAGTGATGTCACTCCACCGTCTTTTCCACCTCTTTTGATGTTATTAAATATTTTGATTGTCTCAACCAAATTTCAACCGGGGTTAATTCATCCGAATTCGACCAAATATTGGTCGGACCAACTTTACCGAATTTATTGAATTTTGGTCGAAGTCAATATGGTCAAACTCTTATGTATTTCAATTAGGATTGATTAAATCGAATATGGTCGCATTTTTTTGGGTTGACTTGACCGAATTTGAACGAATGTTGATCAAGGCCAAGTCAGTTGAATTTAGTGAAGAAAGACTCGGTTGAATTCCACCAAAATTTGGACGAGATCAACTCAACCAATTTTTGTAAATTTCAATCGGGGTCGACTTGGCCAAACTCGGCAGAATTTTTATCAAGGCCAAGTTGCCGAAATTTGGCCAAATTTTGGTCGTTCTTAACTTGACCAACTTTGGCGGATTTTTGGCCTAGCCTGATTCATGTCTACCTTTGGCCCGACCCAACCCGTCTCGACCTTAAGTCAGGCCCAACATGTCTTGACCTTTAGCATGTGATGGCCTATCTCGACCTTTGACTTGGGTTGGTTCGTCTCGACCTTCTGCATGGGTCGACCTATTTCGACCTTCGATTTAGACCGACCTGGCTCGACCTTCGGCCATGGTTGACCCGTCTCAACCTTTGGTCTGAATTGGCCCATCGAGACTTTTGGTTTGGTTCGGCCCATCTTGTCATTGGAGCGCGGTTGACCCTTCTCGACCTTCAATCCAGGCCAACTTGTGTGACGTAGGCCTAGATCAGGTTGACTTGTCTCGACCTTCAGTCTAGGTCGATATGTCTCGACATTCACGTCTAGTCCTCCTTGTCCTAATCTTTGGCCTTAGCTAGCCCCTTTCAACCTTTGGGTTGGGTCGACCAATCTTGACTTGTGGCATAGGTTGACCTGTCACAACCTTTGGCCCGAGTCGATCAATCTTGACCTTCGGCCTAGGTCAGCCTGTCTTGATCATTGGGTCAGTCTCAACCTTTGTCCCAAGTTGACTCATATATGTATATATATATATATATATATATATATATATCATATTAAAATCCACATTTAATAAAATGAATTTTAAATGAATTGAATCTTTAATAAAAAAGGTTTTAAATAGATTGAAGGTTAAAATACTCCGTTGGTCCTCGTTTCTGTACTAAAATCTCAATTTGGTCTTCGTATTTTTATTAGTCTCAATTAGGTCCTCATTTTTGTAAATTAGTATCAATTAGGTCCTTTCCGTTAGTAGAGAGCTAACACCGTTAAGTAGGTGCCACGTGTCAGCTTCTCGTTTTTTTGAATTTTTTTTATTTATTTTGTTTTTTTTTTAATTTTTTAATATTTTTTTAATTTTTAATATTTTTTTAATTTTTAATTTTTTTTAATTTTTTAATTTTTTAAAAAAAATATTTATGCCACGTGTCAGGTTTGTAGTGTGCCATGTGTCAATCTAATATGGTGACACATGTCAAATTATTGTATGAATCTCAATTTGGTCCTCATATTTGTTAATTGGGTTAAATATGTTTTTGGTCCCTCAAGTTTGAGCGAAATTTGGAATTAGTCCCTCATCAAAACTTTTGACCAATTTAGTCCTTCATCTTTCAAAATGCGTGAATTTAGTCCTTTTAACCAATTTTTGTTAAGTTTATCTGACGTTTCAAGCGCATTTCATGATAGTATTTAAGTTAAC
>Ga0214542_1001733_pt1 | contig 45135 bp, 22 predicted proteins | sample CNSS1metaG_FD_160096 | JGI IMG/M metagenome (GOLD analysis project Ga0214542, IMG submission 160096) | Root nodule microbial communities from cowpea collected in UCLA plant growth center, Los Angeles, California, USA - CNSS1 | ecosystem: Host-associated > Plants > Roots > Nodule | place: USA... | reverse complement strand
AGGATTCCAACACCATTCTCAATGGTCTGCAAATGATTTTTTTTCAAAACCGCTTTTGGCCATTTCCATTCACTTTCACAGTTTGAAAAAGTTAACATTAATTAACTTCTCTTTCCCTCACGTGACACACTCTCTTTTGCAAGTAAAAAAAAATTAAAAATTACTTTCCACGTCAGGGAATAACATAGGAGTCAAATTTCGGTAGTCATTGAATCATTATCCATTATTTACCCAAAGGAAAACTATCTTTTTTGACATTTTTTTTTATAAATTAAACAAAATTTTCATAATTCATTTTTTATTTTTTTAATCAAAATAAAATAGTGAAATAATATTTTTTTTATCTAAATAAATAATTTGTGTAAAGAAAAAATTTGTTAACCTATATTTTTTCTTACTGAAATGCACTTTCTTTTACAAGGTGAGAATTTGTGACTGTAATCGAATTTTGAACCTGTTTTTCTGAAACTTGTTGGAATTCGACTTTTTCAGAAACGAATTCTGATTTAGGTTTTACTTTTTTCATTTCGGGTTTAGAAAATTTGAAAAGTATAAATTTTGTAAGTTAATAATATATTAATGTTGGTATTTAAAATATTAAGAGAATAATATAAATTCACTACAGAAAATTTAAATTTATGGTAAAATAATTAAATTATTAGATTTATCAATGTTAGTGTTAATAATATTTAAAATTTAGTATTTCTATTCATTGAAATTTAGTACCAAATACATGATATTATTGTTAATTTTTTTTATTTCATATTATGAGAGCGAGTTAGTGTAAGAAAATATATTGTTTAAAAGATTATTATAATTGTGAATTCATGATTTTTGTTTGTACATTGAAGTGAATCAAACAACATATTTTCTATCGCTTGCACAGGGGAAAGATAATTGATGCTTAATTTTAATTATTTTTTTTAAAGAGCCTATGAATGTCCGTTACATCACATAAATAATCTATGTTTAATTCTTGCCACAAGTCCACCAAGAATGCATACTCAAACTCAAAGATGAGTAGTTAGACAAAAAAATTAGTGCATATGTATATTACATTCCATATATAACTTCATTTATTCTTTGCTGGTAAAAAAAATGTAATGGTTTAAAAATGTAACATTTAAAAAGAATATTATAAATATAGTTTAGTTTTGTATTTTATAAAAAAAATTCTTTTAAAAATGACTTGTTGTATTTGTTCAATAACATATTGGATCACTAAGCCCATATTCGAGTACTGTTACCACTAAAAGAAATAATTTTAAAGGAGGGTTATTGTTACATTACTAAAAGTCAATATTTATTCTAGTCATTTATTTGGAATTATAATTTTCGTTGCTAAATCTTCCTTAAGAATGTGTTTCTCAAGATTTCTTTGAAACCTTATAAAAGTCAAACAATTGCCTCGATTTTGTATCCTTTAGTATTTAACAGAAGTATGAAAATAGTTTTTTAAACGAAGAAAGATGTATTGGTCCCTCAAATTTGACTTAAATTTGGAAATGGTTCTGGGTTGAAATTTGTTCACTGTTTGATTCTTGTTAAGGATGTCAATGGGGTGGGTAGGGTACGGGTAGTAGCTCCTATGTACCCTACCCGCTGGATAAATATATGCCTCGTATCCGTACCCATATCCGTCGGGTATCCGTTATGCGGGTACCCGCCTATTTTTTTCATATCTGCGGGTATCTACGGATACCCGCGAATATTTACAAAATTATTTAAAAAACAAATATTTAATCATAAATTCAAATAAAATAAAATACATCACTGTCATAGATTTTAAATAAAGTTCAAATAAACTCAAGTTCATACAAGTCCAAATAATTATAAAAGTAAATATAAAATGATGTTCAACAAAATGAAAATTCTTTAACTAGTATTTAGATCAAAAAGTCCAAATTTTCCAATTGATTCCTAAAAAATAAACAAAATAAACAAATAATAAACCTCAATTACAACGTGCTAAGTATTCTTATTTTGATTTCATCATTTGACAACAAACATACCATAAACGTCATTGTCCATTGTCTATATTAGATTTGATTTATATGCCCACTTTCAAATAAAGCAAAGAGAAGAATGTCAAGGGTGTACTTGAAAGAAGACAATATACCAATACTTGAAGTTTGAAGACTGAAGACAGAAGACAACATGTGCTACTAGCTACTGGTTACTAGCTCTAGCTACTGGTTACAAGATCTAGCTACTAGTTACTAGCTCTAGCTACTAGTTACCACCTCTAGCAACTAGCTACTAGCTACTAGCTACTAGCTACTAGCTACTACCTCTAGCTACTACCTACTAGCTCTAGCTCTAGCTCTAGCTAATAGCTACTAGCTACTAGCTACAAGCTACAAGCTACTAGCTATAAGCTACAAGCTACAAGCTACTAGCTACAAGCTACTAGCTACAAGCTACTAGCTACTAGCTACTAGCTCTAGCTCTAGTTACTAGTTACTAGCTATTAGCTCTAGCTACTAGCTACTACCTACTAGCTACTAGCTACTAGCTACTAGCTCAAGGTACTAGCTACTAGCTACGAGCTCTAGCTACTAGCTACTAGCTTATAGCTACTAGTTACTAGCTACTAGCTAGTAGCTCTAGCTATTAGCTCTAGCTACTAGCTCTAGCTATTAGCTACTAGCTCTAGCTTTTAGCTACTAGCTACTTGCTACTAGCTACTAGCTCTAGCTACTAGGTACTAGCTACTACCTACTAGATACTAGCTACTAGCTTTAACTACTAGCTACTAGCCTAACTACTAGCTCTAGCTCTTGGCTACTAGCTACTAGCTACTAGATACTAGCTCTAACTACTAGCTACTAGCTACTAGCTCTAGCTTCTAGCTACTAGCTTTAGCTCTAGCTACTAGCTACTAGCTACTAGCTACTAGCTACTAGCTACTAGCTACTAGCTACTAGCTACTAGCTCTAGTACTAGCTACTAGCTCTAGGAACTAGCTACTAGCAACTACCTCTAGCTACTAGCTACTAGCTTCTAGCTCTAGCTACTAGCTACTGGTTACTAGCTACTAGCTACTAGCTCTAGCTACTTGTTACTAGCTCTAGCTACTAGCTACTAGCTCTAGCTACTAGCTACTATTTCTAGCTTCTAGCTACTAGCTATTAGCTCTAGCTACTAGCTACTAGCTCTAGATACTAGCTACTAGCTACTAACTACTACCTATTATCTATTAGTTACTAGCTACTAACTCTAGCTACTAGCTCTAGCTACTAGCTACTAGCTACTAGCCACTAGTTACTAGCTACTAGCTCTAGCTACTAGCTTTAGCTACTATCTACTAGCTCTCGTACTAGCTACTAGCTCTCGTACTAGCTTTAGCTACTAGCTGCTAGCTGCTAGCTACTAGCTACCGGATACTAGCTCTAGCTATTAGTCACTGGATACTAGCTCTAGCTACTAGCTATTGGATACAAGCTCTAGCTACTAGATACTAGCTCTAGCTACTAACTATTAGCTACTAGCTACTAGTTCTAGCTCTAGCTACTAGCTCTAGCTACAAGCTACTAACTTCTAGCTCTAGCTACTAGCTACTAGTTATTAGCTACTAGCCCTAGCTACTAGCTCTAGCTACTAGCTATTAGCTACTAGAGCTAGCTACTTGCTACTAGTTTCTAGCTATTAGCTACTAGCTTCTAGTGACTAGCTCTAGCTACTAGCTACTAGCGACTAGCTCTAGCTGCTAGTTACTAGCTCTAACTATTAGCTATTAGCTACTAGCTACTAGCTCTAGCTCTAGCTTCTAGCTACTAGCTTTAACTATTAGCTACTAGCTTTAGCTACTAACTACTAACTCTAGCTACTTGCTATTAGCTTTAGCTACTAGCTCTAGCTACTAACTACTAGCTACTAGCTACTAGCTAATAGCTAATATTTATTAACTTTAGCTACTATCTATTAGTATGTATATATAAGTTATAATTAAGTTTATTTACTATTTTGGTCTCAAATATAGAAGGACAAAATTGGATCCTTTTAAAAAGTAAGGGTACTAAATTGAACCTAAAATTGAAATAGTGGAGTAATTTGAAAATAATTGTTACCACTGCCATGTGTCACGATTATAAACTGTCACGTGGCATGATGGTAACCTGACACGTGACAATTTATAAGTTTTTTAAAAGAAAATAAAAATTTAAAAAAACAAAAATTTTAAGGCTTGACACGTGTTCTATACCAACATGATGTTAACTCGAACTTAGTGGAGATGACCAAATTGTATCCTTTTAAATAATTGGGAGACTAAATTCAATCAACCAATAATTAGGAGACCAAATTAAACCAAATCAAAAATTAGGAAACTTAATCAGTAATGATACCTTAATTTAATAATAATAATAATAATAATAAGGGTTAAATATGTTTTTGGTCCTTCAAGTTTCAGCGAAATTTGGAATTAGTCCCTCATCAAAACTTTTAACCAATTTAGTCCTTCTTCTTTCAAAATGCGTGAATTTAGTCATTTTAACCAAATTTTGTTAAGTTTATCTGACATTTCAAGCGCATTTCATGATAATATTTAAATTATTTACACTGTTTGACACATTTTTGCTTCAATGTTAACTTAAATACTATCATGAAATGCGCTTGAAACATCAGATAAACTTAACAAAATTTGGTTAAAAGGACTAAATTCATACATTTTGAGAGATGAAGAACTAAATTGGTATAAAATTTTGATAATGGACTAATTCCAAAATTCACTGAAACTTGAGGGACCAAAAACATATTTAACCCTAATAATAATAATAATAATAATAATAATCTTAATAATAACCTTGTACTATGTTTTAATTTATTAACAACAACTTTATGTAAAAAAAATGCTAAGTATATTATGATATCTTAACATTAACTAAATTAGTAAATTAATTAAATTATATTTATTATTTATTTACAAATAATTAATAAATTTTCAAATATCAACAGTTTATTAAAAAAATAGTTTAAAATCATTTTATTGAAAATGTATTATAATATTATTTTATTTTATTTTTTAATGAAACCATTTTTGTGTATTAAAATGAGCAAAAATCTGGTCGGAATTCTGTTCTTCACGAACCCTGCTCTTGTTTAACTCACGTTTTATATGATTCAACTTTATTGCACGGAAAACTTTCAACAACATACAAGAATGATTAAAATTATTAAATTCCTAAATTACATTTCTTATGACTAAATTTTATTAATTTTTTTAAACTTAAAATTTAACGTCGTACCGCCACACTATATTACTAGCAACTTTTTTTTTCCTAACGTCAATTTCATATTAAATTGCGATCACCTAGCATAATAAGAATTTTCCTAAATCCAATACTGTATACGTGTATAGCAGCAAAATATATACAATTAATATCGGTTATTTAATGTCTCTAATATCAATGATGCTTAAAAATAATAAATTGATTAAGCTAAAATAAGATAAGAGAAAAGAAAATCAATATAAAAATAAAAATAATAGAACTTTAATATATGGAAAAACAACAATATACTCTAATTTAACAAAGTGTCTCCACGATTGAGTTAATCAAAACCTTGTTAGGTTAAAATATCTTTTTCGTTTCAAGTTTCGTTAAGTTTTCTTAAATCGGTCATAATTTTGTTTTTGTGTTTAAATAATTTTCAATTTTCGTCAATTTTATTCAATTTGTTCATTTTGTACTAACATCGTTTAAATCATTAACGGCCATGAACAGTGATTGTCACGTATCACTTCGTGGGTATTTTTTGTCTTTTTTAAATTATTTTTTAATTGTTTTAAATGTTCACGTGTCAACCCAACTGCATGCCACATGTCAGAGTCAATTTTTATATTCAATTTGGTCCCTATATTCGATATTTTTATTCAATTTAGTCCCAATTTTTGTTAACATGAACCAATTTTTTCCCTCTCCAAATTGAGACTAAATTTAATTTTTATATTAAAATTCACAGTTTTTACTAAATATATTAAAATTCACATCATTATAACTTTTATATAAAAATTAAATTTGGTCTCAATTTCAAAATGAACAAAATTGCTCAATTTTAAACAAAATTAGGACTAAATTGAACAAAAATAACAAATATAGGGACTAAATTAAATATAAAACATTAACTTTTATAGATAGGGATAATCATATATGTGAGAACCTAATAAATAGTTGTTTAAAATGAGTAAGTGTTTAAAATAATGGAACTCGATTATTTTATTATTAAAAAGTCTTAAATATAAATAGAAATCTAATAAACGAGTTTCATTAGTTATAAACACTATCTCTCTAAGAACTATTTCTAAAATCATCTATGTCTTCTCTCTAAGTTTTTTACTCTTGTAATCATATGTTCAACGATCAGAGACCGCTAGGGGGATCCCTGCGACACACCCTATGTTTTTGTCCGATCAATTTCTCAAATAGAGTAAGTTGAATTTCTGTTCTTTTCTTTGGTTTTGTCTAAATCTCCTTGCATGCGGATGATTCTAGATCACATGTGTCTTCTGAGTTCTCCTTATGTTTTTTCATTGATCAATGGTTCTATCGATGCACTCTAATCATGTTCTTCTTGTTCTTAGGGAGAGTTGGGGACTCTGTCGGGTTGTGAGGTGTATTGGAACTCTTTATGAACTGTTTGTATATAGTATCTCAAGTAAGGGAAGCTAATATCTATCATGTCTCACAAACTTGTTAAGAATGTTATTATATGATTATTATGTAATTGACTTATGTGTTTGATATGTGAACTAGGTTATCATGTTTGAAAACGATAAATACTTAGCTTTTATCTGTTGTTTGAGAATAATTGTATGTTATGGGTGCAATTGGATGCAATTAGTGTGAATATTTTGATAGAATTAATGTTTGATACTCGAATGGTCTCTATAGAGGTTTTGGAGTTGTATGGATTGGTTGAATAGGTATAATTTTTGCTTAAATCAGTTTCTGCAGAATTGTGCAGATTTGCTTACTCGTTGGGCAAGCCTACTCGCTTGGCGAATGAGTTGATATGCAGAATTATGCAGAACACTGATTGCAGAATTATGCCAAACACTTATTACAGAATTATGCAGATTCGCAAACTCGTTGAGCGAGTAATTCTCGTTGGGCGAATTTCCAAGTCAGGAACTTCCAAACCTAGGCTAGTGGTTGGGCGAGTGCTACTCGCTAGGCGAATTTCTAAGTCAGGTCAATGGTTGGGCGAGTGCTACTAGCTGGGTGAGAATGGGCCAGTGTTACTCGCTCGACGAGCAAGTACGAACCTGAAACTTGCATTCTTGAGTGATTTGAGTGGTATGTTGTGGTTATAGAAGTTAATTGGGATAATGATTGATAACTAAATATATCTATGCTAGTACTAATTCAAGGAGAATTAGCTATGTATTGTAGTAGTGTATGCATTGAAGTGGGGATTGTCTTGGAAGTTATTCTGACGCTCTAATAACTATTCAAGTTCTCAAATAGAGAGGAATGGGGTATATGGTGAGAGTAGCATGAGGTCCTAGCCTAGAGATTTTTTCTTGACCATAGGTGTTAACGGACTAACTTTGTATGTAGTAGAGTTTTATTCTGTATCTATTGCTCTACAGAGCATGAGATGCCACTACAAGTGCACAACTGCCTGGATCCAACCTCAATGCATGAATATGGATTAATTGAGTCTTAGATTATCAAATTGTGTGAAACAAATTGATTATTTGTGTCTGTTGTATGTTATTAACTATAGAATTGATTTATGTTTTCTTTTTAAACCATTAGCTTCCCCTTCTTTTGTCTCTTTTGTTTTTGGTGTCTGTTATTTCTTGTCATGATCACTTGATTGGTGTGAGCAGTTGAAGATCTTACAACTAGCCCTGTGCAGGAAGGAGGAGGAAATGCTACACATTAGAGTTTCTATGAAAATTCTAGTGTTTTTGGTTTAGACTTGTGTTTTCTCTTTTGAAAACTCTAATGCAAGTTGTGTATATAAATTGTATAGCAGTTTATCTAGTTTTTGTGGGAACTAACATAATGTTTATACTTTGGGTTTTATGCTTTGAGCTATCGGATGTGCAATGTTTTGTTTGATGGTTTAGACTATTAAATGGGATATAAAAATATATATATATATATATATATATATATATATATATATATATATATATATATATATATATTAGCTAATGTATTGGTCATATGGTTCCTCTTTTATTTTGATATGGGTTGTATAACTATTGTATGTGGAATAAAGCATCTTTTGTACTTGTCTTTTTAATAAAACTTTGCTTATAAAAAGATAGTTAAAGTAATATTACATCTATGATTGATTGTTGAAATTTTCTTTTAGCCTTTTGATTTTATAACAACTTAAATTTATAATCTTTAGTTTGTCTAATTTGTGGGAAAGATGATTTTGGCTGTCTTTTTCAAGAAAAAGAATGCTCTCTCTCTTTTGAAGAGTCTATCACCCTGATATTGTGCATATTTTGTCAAGTCTTTTTGGCTTGTCGAATTTCTTTTATATAACCACGATGGGAAATTTGAATGACTCGACTATAAATATGTGGGTCACGTATATATCAATACAGTAACGATGAATATACATGTTATATATACATATAGAAATCTTTTCTACAACGAAGATATTGTAAAGGTTTCAATTCCACTACCTTTTTCTTTTTTCTTTTTGCACGCAACTTATATATTTCATGTTACATATATAACTGGAAACTTCTATGAAACGATATGGAGGAAGTTCTGGTAAATAGGTGAATTTCTCAACCATATGTTTCGAAGTTTTATTCACACGAAAGTGAGAAAGAGTATGATAGTAATAACTCTATTTACACTTCCATCTTTTCTTGCAGAAGTGGTATCTTCTTGTCCAAAGAATCAGAGCTATCTTCAGAGCTATCTTCAGAGCTTCTCTCTTCTTCATTTCCTTTGATTTGTCCATATATCACTGTATAATATCCCATTCCAAGCAAAATTGCTCCGATCACACTGCATTTTTTTTTCAAATAAAAACAAATTACGTATGAAGGAGAGATACAGACAAATCAAGTGAACCAAAGTCTTGTGCATAATTAATCACATCAGAAAAAAAAAAGGCATATAAAAATATCCATGGGTTGAAGAGACTTCAAGTACCTTCCATAATGAAGACTATTAGAAAAGAAGCAAAGTCCAAAAGTAGTGGCGAAGGCAATACCAAAGGGCTTGAAAAGTGATACATAAAGTGGACCCTTCATTCTGGTTAACCATACTTGAATATTTGGACGAATCACACCTCCTACTAGTGCCTGTTAAATATTTCTCATCAGCAGCACATAATTATGTTTTTCTGTTATTAATTATGCATATCAAATAATGATATTGAATATGTGTTGATACTCACAGTTAGAACAATGAGAATAAGATCCTTGTTACGTTTTATCTTCCAAGCATTTATGTCTCTCTCGACTATACACGACACTACTGCACTGAGGATCGTTCCAATTAAGCTGGAATAAGAAACCAACTTCATTGGTTCTGGATATTGCTGGATGGTTTCTTTCTAGCAGGGAGAGAAGTAATAAGAACAACCTTGAATTACCACGAAGATTCATTCGAAAGAATAATATTGAGGATAGAAAAAAAAAATATGAAAAGGGTTTGAAAATTAAAAGAGAAGGTGTATACTTGGATAAAGTTGGAAAGTGAAAGTGAGAAAAAAGCTGTAGCAAGCAAAGCGCCACCAAGAAGCCAAAACTCTGGTGTTGAGGAGAAGACAAGAAGTTGCTTCGTTTGTTTAAGGTGGTGAGAAGAGGGTCTTATAAGTGGTCCCTTGAAGAATTCAGCTAACACTGCTCCCATTATTGATACCACGATACCAATTATTTGGACTTGGATACCTGTGCTTCTTAAATTCAACTCTGCCTTCCTGAAATAAACTAAAACTATTAATTAAATTGATTTATAAGTTCACATCATACTTTTCATCTCTTAATGATTATTCTTTTTTTTAATATCGATCATTCAAGTATATGATGAAATGATATATATATATTGATAGAGTTAAAATTTTGTGTATGGTAAAAGTAAATTGAATTCATGATAAACATTACTTTTGGAATATTATTATAAAATTTAATAAAAATTTCATACATATATAGTTTTGTCGTTTCATTAGTATATACATGGTTTTTTGGTCATATCCTTTCAGTAAAACAACACGATAAAAAAAAATAACTAAACTTATTTCATAAGTTTAAATTTATTTAAGCACAAAAAAAATTAATTTGTAAGGAAAAAAATTACTTTTTCTTTTCTATATAAATATTTATGGAAAAAAGTATGAAATACTATTATATATATATATATATATATATATATATAGTAATGATAATTTGATTTATAAAATGTTTTCTGCGTTTATAGTTCTCATTTCTTATGATTTAAATTAATGAAATAATAAATAATTATTATGCATATGATTGTTAACCAGTAATTAGGAAAAAAAGTTAGCGTCCGACTTTTATTTTACATCAGTGAAAATGATCTAAAAGCCGTTTCAATACAGATATATTATCGTTTTTTGTACAATTTTACAATTTACTAATAAAGTATAATATCGCATAAATCTTTTGATACACATATGGCAAATGTGCATTGTGATCGAAATGAAGATGTGTATAAAGAAATAAGTAACGGAAGTTTTTGAGGAACCTGAGAATGAGAGAGAGAAGAAAGTTAAACGTTGGAATCAAGTGTCCCATGGCACACACAAGTATTGGGGAACTATAACTTAGACCCAGGAATAAAAAGCTCTGAGTCATGGTTATCCTGCAAAATCATGAATACAATACTACTGCATAAAAATGCATAGAAGTTTAATTCCATTATTCAAAAACCCTCAAGAGAGAGAAATGCATGTGTATACCCTATAAAACCAAGGAACAAGAATCGCATGAACAAAGAGAAAGTAAAAGTTGGCCGCTCCTTTCTGTGAAAAAAAAAAACAAAAAAACAGAACATTGAAATCAGAACCAAAACAAATCCTCCATGCAAACAACTTGGTGCATGTTAAGGAAAGAGGGAAAGAAGAAAGAGAAGGACCTGTCCTCTTGGTGTGATAAAAAGGAAGAAGGGAACAGTAGTATAGTGGCCAAAGCATTGGTATAAACTATGAACACAAATGGGCTCATTCCATTAGTTATTGCAGTTTTTGCGAAAATAGTGAGTCCTATGGTCCAACCTTCCATAATCACCATGATTATGAACGGCAGCACCTCAGACATCTTAGTCTTAGCCTCCATTGAATGTTCTTCTTGTGTTCTCTCTTAAAGAGTGATATATGTCAATGGTGGTATTGGTATAAATAGAAACCCTCTTACCCTCTCTATATACTGAGTTGCTCTTGAAAAGCTTGGTTTCTGCTAATATATATAAGAAGCAAAGAGAGAGGAATAGAAGACATGGGCCATGCAAATATAACCCTTCAACAAATGGGGAAGGTACTTTGGAGGTGAAGTTGCATCTCGTGTGTCCCAAATTCTTAAACAAAGGACCAAAGCTGACGTTTTTAAATCATTGAATATATATATTTTATTTTGTCTACATTCTCCATTCATTTGTCCTCTCTTCATTTTGGTCTTAATTAACGTTTTCTCGTTGAACCACCAGAGGTTAGAAAACACTTGTATATGTACTAATGTGGATCACTCTCTGGTTTATTGTGCTTATCTTATGTGTTTTTTAACCATATGGTATAAATATATGAATAATTGTGGACCAATGAGGGAAAGCTTTCTAGTATGGTTAATGAATTAGTGGAAGACATCTTTTGTGGCCCTACCATTGAGGATATTTAATATGAAAGATTCAGTTAATTAATGTCTGAGGGAAATGTTATGTGTGAAATATTTTATGAATGTTTCTACATTTTTTGTCAAAATTGAGATGAATTAATGAAACTCGACGAGGTTGTCGTCAAGACTCATGCGCTTGTTGGTGGGCCTGTTGGCGAAGCCTGGTCAATACAGTGTTGGGGGAAACTAGAAAGTACCAAACTGAGCCCATAACATTGTTACTGTTGCTCCTTCAGAATTTGAAAGGTTGCTATGAGGAGAGAGCTGAATTTCTTCCCTGTTATTTTTTGATTTTAAATTCCTTTCATATACTGGAGCCCCTCACAAAATGCTTTTATACAATAATATCGACAATGTGCTACCATTAACTTTTTCTAATTTTATTTTATAAAAGTGGTCAATGATAAAATAGGGTTGACGGAGGCAGCATAGTGAGAATTCTATAAAATAAGGATCTATTTGCATTGCTACTAACAAGAAGTGGATAATGCTTATATCATTTCATTCTGTAAGGTGGACCAGAAAATAAAAAGAAAAAAGATTGACATATTTTAAAATGACATTGTCATAAAATTGATAAGGGTGGTTATATTGAACAATTTAGATATAGAAGAAAATAAAATAAAATTCAATTAATTCTCATGAGAATATTAATTGGATGTAATACTATATAAATGTGATTTTTCTTAAAAATAAATACTTGTCTTTGTGGAAAAAAAAGTGATTAACATATTTAATTTTAAAAGGTTTCTACACACAAAATAATATAAAATTTACAAAAGAAACCATAATTATAAGATAATATTTCATACATAATAAGTAATAATAGGGAAAAAAAACTCATATTCATTTTTAAATTTGGGATGAAAATTTTGTAAATTATAAATTCAATGCTGAAATTAATTAGCACTTAATTGGTTCAAATTATATTTTATAAATTTAGAAATATAAAGAAATTTAATTTGAATATCAATTTGATTGAATGGATCCAAATCTGTTAACATCCTACTGTATCATTCACTTAATCACATTTTGTTATATAAATTAGTAGAGTAAACTTACAAGCTTAAGATAATTAAACCATTTACATAAATTTACTTAATTGGAGTTAATATGTTGGACCTATATGTTTAATATCAAATTGAAATTTAAAGGGGAAAATGACTTTTCTTTGCCTCCACATTCCAAGTAAGAACTCATCTTATACGACATTTAAAACTTTTAAATAAAAAAAAAAAGTGGGAAGTTTCTTTCCCTCAAAGTGGAAAAGCGAAAAATAAAAATTATGACTTTGACATTGTTAAAATATTGGGCAGAATGATGTATAAGGTCGGTGTATTTATAAAACATAGCAAAACATGTTTTAGTTTGTCATTCAATCAATTAATTAATTATACTGAAGTGATATTGTAATAACATGCTTACGCTCAATATTTCTTCATTTGGATATACTATTAAAGAACTGATTTAAGGACACTCGGGAGAAAGAGGAAATAAAAAAATAGGTATAATGTAAAACAAGATAAATAAAAAATATTCTTATAAATAGGTATATGTATATTTAGAATTAAGAGTTGATTAATTATTGAGTAATTCAGTTCAACAAAATTTGATAATTGTAACAATGTCAACGTAAACTGATATACCAGAAGTAGTTTACTCTGTTAACACAACTACAAATACAAAATCAAAATCATAAGAACTCTCTTGAAAGCATGATGGAAATGGATCATCATTTTGCATTTTAAATGAAAGTCAATGTGTAGAATATCAACAAAGTCAATAAATGCTTTTAGAAACCATGGCAATCTTCTTTGTGGACTTCATGCACAACATATATTAAAAAAAAAACTTTTCATTTTTGCTTCATTTAGACCGTGCAATCTGAAAATTAAAATAAGTTTTAAATTACATAATTCAAAAATCAATCCTAAATTAAAGATAATTACAAAAAATATGATTTTTAGGTTGTAAATATAAAAAATATTTAACTTTTAAAGAACACGATCTATAATTTATTCTTTACCTTCAAATTATATATAATCAACTTTTTTATCAAAATAATTTTAGAGTGTACAATTTTAAAATATTTTTTAATTTTTAAATTGTCCAATTTAAAAAAAAAAAAATCAGAAACCATCCATGTTTTAAAGCCCACTCCCCAACCATCTTTATAATATTACATCTCAAGATCATAACCATTAATTATCAGAAACCACTCAAGGGATAAAAAGAAAAGAGCGTCTGTAAATTTAATAAATATTTTGATTTTTATGAAATTTTATTTTATAATTTAATTTAAAATATATATATAATTATATTTTTTAAATATTTAATATTAAAAAAATATATTTATTTGATATTGAATATTTTATAATATTATGTTTATTTTTTATTATAATTTTTTAATTTTTTATAAAAAAATCATATTGAAATTATAAAAAAATAGCTATGAATATAGGTATCATGTATATACCCATTCTTCAATGAACATGAGGATGGAAAAATATTATAGTCCTTGAATATGGATATGACAGCGATGATGAATTATTTTTCTTTGAGAATGAATATAACATAATAAAGTTAAATCATTTTATTGGTCTTTACTTTTGTAAAAAAATTTTAATTAGGTCTTTTTATTGTCTTAATCAGCTTCTTATTTTGAAAATTTTGTTACAATTAGGTCATTTTTGTTAGTAGTATACTAACGCTGTTAGCTATGTGTCATGTGTCAACAAGTGATTTTTTTTTTTTTTAATTTTTAACTTTTTTTATAGTTTAGAAAACATAAAAATTGTCATGTGTCTAGGGATGTCAACGGGGCAGGTAGGGTACGAGTAATAGTTCTCCCGTACCCTACCTGTTAGATAAATATTCGCCTCGTACCCATACCCATATCCGTCAGGTATCCGCCTATTTTTTTTCATATTTGTGGGTATCCACGAGTACCTGCGGGTATTTACAAAAATATTTTAAAAAATAAATATTTAACCATAATTAGTGCTTGAATCAACAAATCCACCTTCTTCGATTGATTCTTGAAAAATAAACAAATAAAAAATCACTAGCAATTTATATTATAGTTTATTTTTGAATGAAATATTAAAGAAATTACTAATTTCATCAATGTCCACACCTTGTAACATTGTATAAAGTTTCATGTTGTCCAATTTAATCTAGAAGAGCCTGAAAACATAAGTTTATTAAAAATTTCTAACAACACTTGATTAAAATATCTAAATAAAAGTGTTAATTTCATTACCTTCCATGTTGCTCCATAATTAGTCTTGGAGACACATCAATGCCTCCACAATATCTGAAAGTAATCTACTCTGATGTGGGGTAAGAATCTGACCACCATTACTGAATGAAGACTCAAAATGTTTTTTACTAATATATATATATATATATATATATATATGAAATATTTTTGTGAATTAAAGTTTAATGAGTACGGGTACAGATACTATGATACCTTACCCGCTCCGTTAACATGCGGATATCAAATCCATTTTTAATATCAGTATCCTACCTTGCAGGTTTTATCCACGGATACCCGCGGGTACGAATTTTATTGATATCCCTACATGTGTCAAACTGATGTTGTAACATGGGATAAAGGCGATGTGAAGTGACACTGGCACAAATTTCATCCTTATACCAAATTTATTTTTTATATAGATTTTACAATGATAATTTTAACAAAATTAAGTTTATTTTAATGCATATTTTGTATTGAACTTTATTTAAATTTTGTTTAAATATTTATATATCTATAATTTATAGATAAATGTTAGAGTGATTTTAAAAATAACAACTTTATAAATTTAAATATAAAATTTAAAACAATTTTATAACAATTTAAAATAAATATATTTATTTAAAATTTTACAATTCAATTTATAAAGTTGATATTTTTAAACCAACTTTAACATTTGCCTATAAATTATTAATATATATATATATATATATATATATATATATATATATATATATATATATATTTAAAACAATATTTAAATAAAGTTTAATATAAAATAAAAGCTTGATCTTGTTAAAAATATTATTGTGACATTTATATAAAGGTTAAATTTTGTCTCAATTTGAATAAGGATGAAATTGCTTTAATTCTAAAAAGATTAGGATCAAATTGAGATAAAATAACAAATATAATGACTAAATTGAGAATTTTAACATTCAATAATGACACATGACACTGTCACTACCACGCCATACTGTCTTTGCCACGTGACACAACATCAACTTGACATGTGACCATTTTTATTTTTTTTAAAGAAAAATTATAAAAAATAACAAATTTAAAAAAAAATTAAAAAATAAATCAAAAATACCTGCTAACACATCACATAATTAACTGTGTGTACTAGTAACGAAAAAAAGTTAATTATAATGAATTTTCTAAAATAAAAACCTGATTTAGAAAAAAAAAAAGACTTACTTGAAATTTTACTACCAAAATAAAACCAATAATTCGATGATTTAACCGAATAATAGACCTCATTCTATCTCGCTGCGATCCTTAATTTCTAAACCATTTTAAAGTTGATTTAACTTATTACAGATTTTATTTAACAAACATTAGAATTTAATAAATAAAATATAGGAATAAAATAAATGAAAAAACTAAATAATAAGAATTAAAATTACTAATTAAGTGTGTAAATTATTGAAAACAGGTAAATTGCATTTCTGTCCGCAGCCGCAACAGGATTTTGACAACCTCTGCTGCAATTTGTTTAAGACGATCTAATCCAACGGTTCTGCTTTCTAGTACAGAGGAAACCTTGATAGAAACACCGGACAGGATAGAAATAGTTTCATAAGAATGAGGAAGAAACAGAGAGTGGAAGTTGACTCTGAATTGAAATAGGTTTCGCGTTTTCCTTGAACACTGCCGCTGGTAATAAGTGCAATTTATGTGAAGATGGGGAAGTTGACTCTTCCGTTTGTTGGAATGATTATGGCGGAGTTTGCTCAGGTTGGGTTAATCATATTGAGCAAAAAAGTCATGGCACAAGGAATGACCAATTTCATCTTCATCTTCTATTCCAACACAATCGCTGCCCTCCTTCTTCTTCCCATTTCCTTACTTATACACAGGTTACCACCTATCTTTCTCTATAAATTATTATCAGTTCAGTTGCTATTTTTCAGAACTCGACCTCGCCATTAATGATTTATGATTGGCTTATAATACTTGGCAGATTTGAACGTCCTCCAATCACTTTTTCCATCCTTTGTGAATTCTTCCTGCTTGGACTGCTCGGGCAAGTTAAAAAATTTACCCATTTCATGAATATTGTGCAGAGATATATGTATTTATATATTGTGCATTAAAAAAATGTGTTATCAGTTTTTGTACATATTTTATATAAAACTTAATTTTACTCTTTATGTTCTTAAATTGATGTATTTGCGGACAGTTTTTTGCTATACAAAGTTAGAAAGAGACTGAACGCACACAGCTGGAGAATTAATTTATTAATTTGAAAGTACAGTTGATTCTAATGCCTGAAATGCGTTTTGTTTTAGTTTGTTTTAGTTATTTGGCGCAGGCTTTTGGGTATGCTGGGATTTACTACGGCTCAGCTACACTCAGCACATCCATGCTCAACCTCGTTCCTGGTTTTACTTTCGTACTTGCTGTTCTTTTTAGGTTCATCCCGCTTCCTTCTTCTTGCTTATGTCCTTACCCTTCCTTCTGTGTGTGCTCTTGCTTCTTGTACTTAACTCTAACATGATTTATTTCGTTATGGGGGCAATGTGAATGTCATTTTTGGTTCCACAAACTAGATGTGGTTTCCAAGTTTTTGCTTGCCAATGGGTTTCTAAACGTGTTGCTTTCAATATTAAATCAATACAATGTGAAGATTATATTTTCATATGACTGTTGAGCGTAGGGGAACTGCATGGAACTATATATAGTTTGGATCAGAATATTATTAGTTTTGTGGATATTAATTAGGTTTGATTAAAATAGATATTACATGGAAGTGTTGGGTATATGTTAGGATCAAATTGCAAGGTATGGAGTTGTAAGAACAACTTACTCTAGAAAAGGGATTGAATAGAGCTCTAGACTTTTTCTAACAAACGATAAATCCTCTATTATCCAAACAAAACGACACAATAATTTTATACTGAACTCACGAGTTATGTTTAGTCTAATTCTCTCTTAAGATAACTAAGAGGTTTCACTAATTAATCACATATTACATATGATACACAAACCACTCCTAGTTAGTCTATCTCAATCTCTTCCTAAGATTAAGACCTCAAAAGATAGTACAGAAACTATCTAAGAAAAAGCAGTTTAGGCCCACTGATTGATTCATACTATCGCACAAAACTTAGAACCCACAAAAACACTTGGAAAGAATATGTAAGTTAGTATTTCCATATGTTCTTCACTTTAGACTTGAGTCTTGTATAACTTTCATGAATTTGACCATTGCTTCAAGTGATTCTTAATATCGTAATCTTTACTGATTGCTTGAAATCGTCGTTGCATGACTTGATTACGAAACTGAAGACTGGATTTACATAGATACTGCAAAGCGTATCATAAAAAAAATTTGAATATATGCAGTAAAAGTATATGATTGAATGAAATAAATCACTTCATGTTTCATTTGTTTCTTTTCTTAGCTTCAGTATGAACGCTGTGAAATATTTTGTTTAGGCAGATTTTGTAACTAGAAGATATAAACTTACCAAGTATACTTTTGTTTTAATTCTAGTTACAGCTGATAATGTAGAATATGTTTAGCACTTTATACAATTATATGAGAGGTCATCTAACAAGTGTTGGTACAAAACACACATTATAAGGTTTATAATAAAGAACATATACATATGTATAAGTCACATTGAATAATAGTTATCATCAAAAAGTTTTATATAGGGATGGTTTAGTAGTTTTAGATTGGTTAGACCGTCTTAGTCTCGATAGGAGTTTGATTCAAAGTTGGAATTCTAGTGTACAATAAGGCTTTGGGCTTTCTAACCATAGCGACTGGCTCTTTTGGCATGGTTCTCCCAAGATTCTTACCATAATCTTTGAATTCCATTTCTGGTTTGTTTTTCCAGAAATTCTCTTCCCTTTAGATGAAGTTGTTCCAGATAATCTGGATCTATCCCTCCAAGCGCTCTGGTTGTGGTCATCATAGTAGTAGCAATGATGAATAAAGAGGAAAATTGGCTTTGGAGCCTTCTAGGCTTTGTCTAACTCTTTGGTGTTCTAGGTGCTATAGATTGCCAATTATGTTTTCTCTTGAAAATAAAATAAAAAATATTTCATTTTGGAGTTTGGACACCTGATGCCAACACGATAACTTCATGATTCTGTATTTATATAATTTTTTTTATCAGCAAAAATGATTCTTTATATAAACATATATCTGGATCAAATGAAGAGTTTAGTCGGGTGGGTAAATTGGAAAGTCTTTTTTAGTTATTTTAAGATTAAAGGCTCGCAAAATGTGTACTTTATTTCATTAAAGAGCAAATGATGACATTGTTGTTTTTCTATTGGTGGTTCACCGCTATAGATTTATTTAAACTTTTCCCACTTTCTGGTTCCAGAATGGAACAATTAGATTGGAGAAAATTTAGCAGCCTAGCTAAGTCCTTGGGAACAATAGTATCAATTGCTGGTGCATTTATTGTGACTTTGTACAAGGGCCCTGCACTTTTGCTGGGAGTGTCATCGGCAAACTCATCTCCGAAGCCACTTTTATCGGAAGATTCTAATTGGATACTTGCAGGATTATTTCTCGCTGTTGATTGTGTGATGGCTTCAGCATATATTATTTTACAGGTAAAGTTACCACCATAGTATTATTGACAGAGCTCTCATAATCTGTGATTTCTACCAGCATGGTTCAAATACTCTATGTTTGGTTAATGTAATTTGCTATATTACAGGCTTCTACTCTTAAAAAGTATCCAGCAGAGTTGATTGTTGTATTCTTTTATTGTTTCTTTGTGGCCATTCAATCTGGTGTGACTTGTTTAGTTGTGGAAAGAGACATCAGTGCTTGGAGCTTGGAACCTAAGTTAAGGTTGCTTGCAGTTTTATACTCGGTAATCAAAATAAATCAAATTACCGCTAATAATTACTGCATTATCTTTACCTAGAAGTATGACCTTCATCTGTAAACATTGACAGGGAGTCATGGGCTCTGCATTTCAAGTTGGTGTTAGTTCTTGGTGTTTGCACCAGACAGGACCAGTTTTTGTTTCCATGTTCAAGCCCTTAGGAATAGTCATATCAGTGGTTTTAGGTGTCCTCTTCCTCGGAGACGCATTCTATCTTGGAAGGTGGGTTGTGTAGCTTGTGTTTGATTGTACTATTGAGTTTATTTTATCCAATATGAATTCATTGTTACCATTCAATGCAGTCTGGTTGGTGCTATTGTGATTGTTGTCGGGTTTTATTCTGTGTTATGGGGGAAAGCCGAAGACATTAAAGATGGTGGAGTGAGAATGATACGTTATCCGAAAGTGGGAGATGAGCCCCTTTTGGAGGAAAACAGCCATGAAGACAACATACAGGGGCATTAGTTCATCTTAAAAGGATTCTCCAATTCTGCCATCAAATAGGCAGTTTTTAATATTGTACTCAGAATAAAGGAATCTGTCCTGTCTCTGAAGTATATTATTTCTCTCCTTTCTTTTGAGGATGAGGACTAGTGGTTACCTAATTACTAGTGTGTAGGTGTGTCGATCTATAGTTGGAATTTAAAGATGACATCAACTTTGTGAGTTGTAAAATGTTTTGTTTTGTTCATAAGTCATGTTGTAATATTTTTATTTGGAAAATTATTTTTTAATAAAATTTTGTTGATCAACATTTTTATAATAAATATTTTTATAATAAATATGTGATGACACCTCAATAAATGAAAAATAAATTTTATGTAACTTGAAAATGAAGAAAAAAAATTGGATGTATATTAAAAAATAAACTTTGTTAAATTTTATAAAAAAATTGTTAAAATATCATAGTCTTTTAAAAAAAATAAAAAAGGTTGTCAACACTCTACACTCTACACCACGAGAGAGAAAGACTGTGACGAGGGATGGGTCTCTATGTAGGTGATAAGATGTGACAAGAAAAAATGAAAATGATATATGTTAAATGGGTCTTTATATTTGTTGACGTCTACGTATCATTGTTGGAAAAGAAAAGTTCGTCTGATATGAACATCAAGTCGCATTTCAAGAAAATAAGAAGCCTAGTACGAACAATCTATAACGTCATTCAGAAATGAAAATCCTATAACAAAATGCTACGACATCTCGCGGAAATGATGGTTCCACGTATTTTCATTGAGAAATGGGTTTAAATTGTTCACATATTTATCACCAGAATTTAAAGAGTTTTCCTTTTTTTTTTTTTCTCTTTTTATCTTTCATCTTGTTTGTTTATTATGTGTATTGATTAATAAAATAGGACTGCATGTTGAAGGTTTGGTCCAAAACAATTTTTTTTCTATATCTTCTATTGCGCTGATTAAATTTTAAATTTAAAAAGAGTAAGGAAAGAGAAGAAAAATAAACTCATTATATAATAAAAAAGGGGACACAATTTTGTGTTTACATAGATAATTTAAATTTAATATTTATTTAAAATTAAGTAAAATAATGATAATGTTGCAAACAAAATTACTATGGAAATTTGAACATAAAAGAGAGATGTAATTATATTAAGTGCCTGTATTTGTGGTATTTTTTCTAACTATGTTTAATATTTTTTCATGTAATGTATGGACCATACTTAAAAAAACATATTAAAAAATGTCTTATAAGAACAAATACTAGAAAGTAATTCAAAAACAGTAAATGCAGTGACAATTTAAACGGGTCATATTGATACTCAAGAAATGAAGATCTGAAGCAAGAGACTATCAAAGGTGCAGTGCTGCAAATCAAGGGGCCAATGCTTTGAACAAAAACAGACCCATGTTATCTTATCAAATTAGACTGAAAAAAATATATTTTTTTTTTTTACTCTTTTATAATATATATATATATATATAAATATATATATATTTTTTTTTTTTTTTCATTCTGCCGTCAAAATATTAGATATCTGTAAGTGCTCATAAATTCAGCATTTGTCAAAAATCATTATCACTGGGATGGGATGATTCTATTCTTCCATTCTCTTGTTCTGCAAAAGAGGGGCAACGGGCGAGGATGATTCCAACGTATGATCTTCACTCTCTTCCTTTGTTCTCTCTTGGCTTTTCCCCCAAAGAACACCATAAAAACCAATCACCACTATGGCTGCTCCAAGCACACTGTACACAAAACAAAGCCAAGACTTTGATAATCCTATTCTTTCTAAGAAAACAGTATTTTTTTTCAATCGCATTCACATACACAAACTTAGAATATTCCCCTTTCCTAATTGTCTTCCTTAGACTGTGATCACTCACACGCAAACGAAAAGCATTCTTCCACTTTTCTCTTATGATTAAGACATGAAAGAAATTTATACCTGCCAAGATATAGAGAGTCACCCAGAAACGAAATTCCCATTATAGCCGCAAACACTATTCCAATTGGCTTAAACATTGCAACATAGAGAGGGCCCTTCTTTCCCATCACCCATATATGAACAACACTTCGAAAGGATACGCTGAAAATTGCCTACATTCAGAAACACACCAAGTTAACCCAAAAATCAGAACAACAGAACTTGTATAATACTGTCAGGGAATAGTTTCACAGTCTCTATTCTTACTTGACATATAATAGCTATCAACTGCACATCAAATCCCAATTTCAAAGCCCTTGAATCCTTAACTGAAATCAGAGAAGCTGGAACGGATAGTAGAGCTACTAATATACCGCGAATGAGTACCACAATAAGCTCTGCAGGGTAATTTCTGATTATCCATGTCTACAAATTCGAAAGAAACTAAGTGAAACCAATATTTTTGAGCATTTGTTATACTCATTTGCACATAAGCCAAAAGGGTGTTCGATATCTGCATTAGTTACCTGAACTATAAACAACAATGAGAGAACAAAGCTATGACCCGCAAGCAACATTGCTCCAATTACCCAATCAAATTGCTCAGATGAAACAAGGTTTTTGGGAAACAATTTATTAGATGGGTGATTATTTATGATTGCCTTGCCTTTGTACAGAGTAATTAACAAGGCTCCAGTGATTGATACAAATGTCCCGATGGACTTGGCCCGTGTGCTGTTAGTTTTCCAATCCAATTTTTCCATCCTGTGCCACAATTACCAAACGGATTAACTATGAAAATTATGCAATACCTACTATAAGGTAGCTATTAATTCCAAAATGTGATTGCACTCGTCACATTTCACTGCTGAGATCTCAAGTTTCTGAGTAAAAATTGTGATAAGAAATCTGCTTGCGGTTCAGTGCCTTCAAGAGAAAACAGTTGTTACAAAATGAGATCAAAGATAAGAACCTGAAGAAGATGGCCAGTATGAAGGTAAAAGCAGGGATTAAGTCAGACATTGCAGTTGCTAAAGTAGGAGAGCTGAAACCGATTCCAAAAAACCTGAGCATCTGAACACTACAACTGCAAGACAGACAACAACACAAGAGTAGAAAATGAATAACCATAAACCTGCTCCCTCATCAACAAGACATTCATTCAGGTTAAACCAAAATTGAGATTGTTACACTGAAAAAAGTAATTACCTTAACACGCCATTAAAAAATATTTGGCCAACAACGGAATAAGTGAGTGGCGGAGGAGCTCTTTTCCTGCCATGAAAACGATTAAAAAGAGAGAGAGAGAGAGGACAACGTATTTACTTGTCTAGAATTCGTTAATATATGGGTAAAGGGAAAAGAAAAGAAAAGAAAAGAAATATCGATGGAGATACCTGTGAAAGAATAAGGTTATGGGAAGAAGTAAGCAAGATGCCAAGGCATTGGAGTACATGACGAACACAAAATCATTCATGCCCTTCTTCATGGCTGCTTTGCTTAGAGTGTAAACAATCACATCCAAGAACTCTATGGATAAAAGGAGAGCAACCACACCCAATTCCCTCATGGTGGTTTTCTGAAGGAAATTCTGGTGAATGCAATTTGCTAAGCATGAGAAGATGCTTAATATTCATTCACTCGCTCCGAGGAGGAGTTTATTATAAAGACGAAAGTGTTTCTGATTGCACCAGTTCAAGTGGAGACAACTGAAAATGACTGAAATTTGGTGGGGCACAGAGAACAGAAATTATCTTCAAAACTAATAAAAGGGATCATTGCGTGGATTATGCATTTGATAATCATGTGTTTATTTTTATCTGACGATACAAGGGAGAGATTATATATACAACTTATAAGGGATGACAAAGTTAGAAGACAGAGATTATATATATATATATATATATATATATATATATATATATATATATATATATATATATATAAAGATTCATAAATTTATTTTCTTAAATTTTGAGTTAAAAGTGGAATGTTAATATATGTTAAATTGAAATCATATATATAATATCTCTTTGGTGACACAGTTCTAAAAAAAAGGAAAATAATCTTTTAAAAATTAAATTTTAACCATTTTTTCTTAAAATTTGAGATGATATTTTTTCATTTTTTTTATATTTTAAAAATATTTAAAAAATGTCATTTCATATTGAAAAAAAAAGTTATAAAAATATTATTGTCCAAATAAAAAAACACATAAGTGATATCAAAGCTTGATGATGGTTTGTCATGGTGACTCTTTAAACCACCTATAACAATCTCACAAAGACACAAAAACACCATAACCATAACAACATGGTATAAGTAGGCCATCACTACACATCTAAGAGAAAATATTTCATATGAAAGAAACTCATTCTTAAAGAGAGATTGTTAAAAATAATTTAAAGATAAAAATGACAAAGTTAAACACTATTGTGATGTTATATCCAATATCGATTAGATTAATAAACTCAATATTGAAAAACATTATAAGTAAAATACAGACTTATTAACAATCATGAAAATAGTTACACTTTAAAAAATCAGCAATAAAGGAAAGACATTAAAGTATATTTAAGTTTAATAAATGGAGGAGATTTTGGAATAATAAAAAGGATAGAAATTTGGGAGGTTTAAAAACAAAGAAAAAAATTGAACACTCAGATATAAGAAAAAAAAGAGATCATAACATGGAATGCTTTGGAGGAGTATTAATATCTTTTTACCATAATAACTATATTAGAGAAAAAAAAATACACATAAACTCACTGCAAGGTTTTGAATAAAAATTATGTCAAATACTTTAAATATATTGGATTAAAGTTATATATATATATATATATATATATATATATATATATATATATATATATATATATGCACCTTACACTTGTACTAAACCATTGCATTATTCAATTGCAGATCTACGGTTACTTAAATTTATTACAGAATGTGAATGAATGACAAAGGAAAGTGCGTATGGTGAGGATTGTGACCGAAACCTGCGTCTTTTATCTAAAGTCCACCACATAAATAGCTTGTCTTTATCATCAAAAATACAATAACGTAAATGCAAAAAAAGGAAGGTAGATAGAGAGAGGACAAACTAACTTTTCAAAGTTACTTTTTTTTCTCATATTTATTTTAAAAAATATAATTTCTGTTTTAAACACAACTTTAGCTCGTGTTCTTAGAACACCACTTCAATCTCATTTTAAAAGAATTAAAAAGAAGTTAGCTATTATCACATTCATCTTCTTTGTAGTCATTGTTTCTTTTTTAAAAAGGTTGTACAATGATATGGCTGTTTCTTAACTTATTCATTCTATTGTTGTTGAAAGATTGGAAATTAAGATTCTTATAAGGAGAGTTTCTTCAAATATCTGATCTTCAATTTAATGTTTCTTCTATAAAACAAGGCGATGTTATTCAAACTAATTTCTTTACTAAACGACATATTTTTTGAATGAATTTGAGAATTCATAGAAGTTTTTAGTTATTTAGTGTTTGAGTGTGTTACAAGTAGAGATCACGACGATGAAGAAGAAAAAGCTTACTAAATGTCAGCTCATGATCCGGAAGGCAATACATTAAATTTTTTCAAAAAATATAGGAATGACATTAAGTATAAAATAAATATAAGTAAATTACAAATATAATGATAAAAATAAAATCATATGATATATATAATGAGCGTATATCACATCAAAGTGTTTGTTTATCACTTTTTTTATGAATGGGACTAACCTTTTGGGACCTTGGTTCTTGAAGTTTTTTTCAATTTCACATTTTATATATATCTAAATATAAAGTAATTAAAGTTATTTATCATTTTTTATTTGAATACTTACTACAAAAATAATGTTATTGATTGTTTTTCAATAATAATATATTTTACTTTTGAAAACAAAAAATTAGTCATCTTTATAATTCTCTATTTTAATTTAAAAATATAAATTATTATATTTGAAATCAAATCATTTACAAACCTTGTTATGCTAATTTGACTTTAATTGTTCCCATTTTAAATACTATCTTCTCTTATGATCGTTTATTAAGATATTTTTTCTTCAATTTTGTACACGCCCTTTTTTGTTATTATTTATGATGATTTATAGTGATTTTATTTAATTTTAAATATCGATGTACACTGAAAAAATAAATAAACTAAACTTTATATTGTAAAAGTAATTATTTTTTACAACAACAAAAATACTCTTAAAGTATTAATTTTTAAGGACCAACAATAAATATTAACTCATTAGTATTATGGAAAACTTTAATAAAGTTTGACAAATTACTTATTTAAGACAAAAAAAAAATACTATTTTATTACTTCATTTTAATTAAAAAATAAAAAAAATTAATCTATTTTAATTCTATTTATAGAAAATTTATCAAGTTTGTTAAAAAAAATGTCAAATACTCATTTTCCTATTATTATTAATTAGGTCTTTGTTAGAAATGATAAATGAACCCATTTTCCTTTTAAGGAAGAATCTTCTTGGAGATGAGAATGGCCTGACCTCCAAAATTTTGAAATTTTATATATATTATGAAAATTATATTAAATAATTTTTTAATTTTTTTATAAAATACATTATTTAATGCTAATATACAGTAAAACATAAAATTAAATATAATAAATAATAAAAAAATTTATTAATTTTTTTTCTCTCTATTTGTCTATTGATTTCTGTTTTGGTTTATCTTCCACTATTTTACATATTATTTTATATTTTTTTAAAAGTTAAACACAAATTTATTATTTTTATTATATTTTTAATAAATTTAATTTTATTATAAAAAAAATTCTCTCACCCCAAAATTAAAATATTAATTTCATTATTTTTTTATGTCATGGGTCTTTTGATATAATAATTTTATATGAATATAAAAGAAAAAATAAACTATGTATTTTTTTATAACTTATTTTTAATTTTGATTTGATTATCATATATACTTTTTTAGTGATTATATATTTTAATATGTTATAACCTTGAACTTTTTTATTTTTGAAATAAGAATAAAAAAATAAATTTATATATATAAATAAAAATACAAAAATATTAATTTTTTTATTTATTTTTGAATATGAAACTAATATTTTAATTTTTAATTTTTATTATATTAATAATAATAATAATAATAATTAAATATATAAATTGTAAATATGGTTTCCTGTTACTTAAAAAAAAAAAACAAAACTTATTATATGAAGACGTTCACATCATTTCATAATCTCTGATACAATGAATCACGGCCAATTTATGTGCTAATTATTTCTCCTATTTGTTTATTTAAATTATAAACTTGTGTTTCTGATCAGAAATTATACTTCCCAGCATGCTAAAAAAAATACTGAAACAAGGGCGAGGAAGTTCAAGATTAGTAATTTTTAACTTAATTTATTCCTCACTTTAATCATATTTTATATATATACAAAGATTGAACTGTTATTATATTACTAATATAAGTTCTTTTTTATATTATTAATTAATAAAATTCGGCCTTAGATGTCGGTTTTAAAACATTATCATAAAGGCTAATAATTTCAATCATGTAACTATCATGGTTTTCAATTATTAAAAAAATGTAGTTATCAGTATACACATCAGATTCCTATAAATTATAGGTAAAGTATATAATTAACTTCAAACCAACGCCGAGTAAACAAGTCTAAAATTGTTGGAAATTGGGAATTTAAGAGTTAACCTTGTGAGAGATAATTAGAATAGATCATTTAGATAGAAAGAGATTACTTATAATGTTGTTACAATTTAAAGAAAAAACACTTTAATAAATATGTATAATTTATCAAAGAAAAGCAGAGAGAACTAATTCATGATTGAGACAATAGGTAGATTAGGGGTGATAACGTAGGTTTAACAAATAGGTTCATATGCAAGCCTGAAAAAAATTGGAGTGGGTTAAGATATTCAATTAACCGGCAGTTGTGTATATCGATTATTTTTCTTTTGTAGTTATGCATGGACGTTCTAAATGTTTGTATGATTGGAAAAAAATAAGTATTATGTATTTTTGAATGCTAAAATTTGAAGAATATATCGTATATGTCAAAGTACGAATATAAATATGATAAAAATGTTGAATTATCAATTTATCATTCAATTCCCAAAAGTCTTTACTTAATTCTGTGAACTTGTTAAAATTTTCTAATTTATTGAACATTTAAAGCTTTATCATAAGAAATAAATAAAAAATATAAAAAAACGAGTTGCCCCACAGACCCGTGGGCTAGAACTTAGTGGGTAGACTAGATTTTTCAGCCAACATTTTTAACTAGGGACAAGCCAATCCAGTCTACATTTTGCAACCCAAGTGCAGAACAAGTCTAAATGGGTTTGATCAACCTGTATTGTCACTCCCCCTAAGGTAGATAGATAGATGATTGAATCGCAATTGTTCATTTTTTTTTTTCAAATCATAAAATAGATTGGAATTAATATTATATCTATAAGTTTTGATAAGTTAACACGTACACTTCCATCTTGTAGTCCTAACATCATTCATTTGCGTATAAGGGATCTTGTCGGAGACGAAAGATGCCATTATTTTCCTAAATATGACAAAACAAGTTAGTTTAAACTATTTTCACTGGATTGACTGCGGGTTTGTCAAATTTGGATCGGTCGAACTAGTTCGTATAAAAATTGGGTTAGAAAGTTAAGCCCGTCTTGCAATTGAGTGCATTGATCCACAAATTGTTCAAAACAAATTTGGAAATTTCTTCCTACACTTCCAAGATTTCTTCTGCACTTCGAAGAATTTTTTAAAATCCAAAAATATCCTTTGACCATTTGAGAAAAGTTACACAGATCGCATCTCCAAATTTATCTTCGGATGTGGACTCACAATATATATAAAATATATATATATATATATATATATATATATATATATATATATATATATATATATAAACTTTAAATTAAGTTAATAAAACCTTTAAATTAACAATTTTTTTTATTTTGAAGTTTAAGTATTTTTAATTTTAATTTATTTTTTAAGTATTTTTAATATATATTTAAAAAATTAAATTAAACATTAATATATATAAAATTTTGTTTTTATATAATGTATTAAAATATAAATTAAATTAAAAAAGATTAAAAAGAGTTAATCTTTAAATTTAAAAAAAAAAAATATATATATATATATATATATATATATATATATATATATATATATATATATATATATAAAGTCAACATTTGATATATATTTGTTTTGACAACCGGAAATGCAAATTCTTCGCCGATATTCAGAAGTATCTTTACTGAAAGTCGATATTTAAAAGTAAATTTCGGATGCAATCTACGTAACTTTTTTAAAATGATTAAAGGGTATTTTTGAATTTTCAAAAATTCTTGAAGGTGCAGAAAACATTTTAGAGGTGTAGGAAGAAATTCCCAAAAATTTCTGCAGTTTATCTTCAACTTTAAATTTTTGTGCTAGGCTTGCGTGGCCCAATTTTGTATCTTCAGTTACAAAAATTTTGGCATTTCTTAACACAACATAAATATCAAATACAATATATGTTGACTTGATTAGCACTAAGGTTGAAATCAGTCTGTGAAGACTTGTTGAATTAATATATTCACATTAGTAAAATGAAGGATGAATTTTTTGTTGACAATATGGTTATGTACATTGAAGGAAAAAAAATAGTCAAAAATTTTAATTTTGATTTAATTATAAATGGGTTAAAAAATTTAAAGGAACGAATATGTGTGACTTATTTTACAATTATATTGATATATATATATATATATATATATATATATTCATTTTTATTGTATCGGTGAATTTAAATATATAAATCTTGAATGTATTATTTTGACTCCCCAAATATATTGTTCAAGATTCGTCATTGATTATAATTATTTTCGGTGAAACATTTTCCGTCTCCCCAAATATTAGTTACCTTTCCATGTTTTATAATTTCATAAGTTTATAAATAAAAATATAATTATTATATTTTTTTTAATAAAAAAAAAGTTGTGACCGCAACTTAATGAAGCATGTTAATGTGATTATCTAATTTTGAACTGTTCTTTTTAGTGACTCCATTATAATATACACCTTGGAAGATGAAATGCTTATCATAGTTTCATTCCTAGCTTTTGGTTTAAGCAGAAATTTTCTCATTTGAAGGAGTTTGAAATTAATGTAGCAGCTGTTAGGTTTTTAAGGAGGAGGTATAATTTGGGAGATACAACACCAATGAGACCTGAGCCAAACTATATAAAGCACTGACACCACTCTCCCTCCAGCGGAAGCTGCCCAACCACGAGTACTCCTTTTCTGCCATTTTCTGTACCGCCGTTCTTTTCTTAACGGGACACGCTTACCTGACCCACACTGTCAGGAAGACTTTCGATATTAGGACCATACTGGTACTGCACTTGTCTGAGCCGGTATTAACCATCGGTTCTGATACCACTTGTCAGGTTTTACAAAGGGGGAGAACAATACCAATAAGACCTGAGCCAAACCATATAAAGCACTGTATCAACCCAAAACCTTAAGGCAATGGATTTATGGGTCTTTATTCTTATATAGTGTTTCACTTTCTCATTTCTAATCAATTTAGGACTTAGATTCATATTTAGATTCCTAACAGCAGCATTAACATGCATGTGACTTCCAACATCTATAGTCTATGAGAACAAGCTTGCAGATATTATTCAAGACCAAATGGATTAATGATTTATTTGTGATGAATGAAAATTTAATTCCAGATAAATGAAAATCAAGGTTTTGGTTTCTGAGAAGGAGTAGCACTGTAGTTTTCTCAATAGAAGCACCACTTGTGAGGAAAAAGTCAGGAATGTCCATTTCTTCTTATTGCATCAAAGAGGAATGTGACGCTTACTTCGAAACCATAAAAGTCTATGATTTTGTTTTTTTCCTTTTGACACACCCATTATGTAATGATTGCCACCATTGATAACTTTTACCCGGAAGTTACCTTGTTAGATTTAAAAAATTTATTAAATTCTAAGCATGGTCACCAATAGTACTGAAGTTATATTCTTGCTTTTCAGTCTCTTTCTAACATTATGGATGCATGCATGAAAAAAAAAATAATTCCTTTATATGTTTTTTAAAATTATAAAATGCATATCCACATACTGCTAATTATTATTATAATTATTATTTACCAATGTTGGAAGGAAAAACCAAAATTTTTTATTCGATGAGCACGTGGAGCTTTGTCTCTCTTATTGTGATTTTTCATTTTAAAATAAGATTTTTTTTTTTTTTTTTTTTATTTTTTAATAAAAAAAAAAATAATAATTTAATATATATATATATATATATATATATATATATTTTTTTTTTTTTTGTGGAACACAGTTTAGTACAAGTCATGCATAATTGACCTTTTCGAACAAAATTTGTATGGGTATAATACTATTCCATTTCAATGTTAGAAAGATATTGGGTGAACTAAAAGTATTTTATATATTTTTATATACTATAATTTTTCTCATCTTCAACTTTAAATATTGTAATTTAATTTTTCTAATTCTTTTAATATATTTATGAGTTAAATATGTTTTTTGTCTCTTAACTTTAAGTGAAAATTGAAATTAGTCCATTTACAAAATCTTGTCTCAATTTAGTCCTCTAACTTTACAAATGTTTGGATTTAGTCCTTTTAACAAAACTTTTGTTAAGTTTATTTCACGACTCAAATGTGTTTGAAGACAATTTCTTAGCTAACATTGAGGCAGAAATGTGTCAAGTGGGGTAAACAACTTAAATGTTCTCATAAAACGCGTTTAAAACGTTAAATAAACTTTAAAAATGGGTTAAAAGGACTGAATCTAAACATTTCTAAAGCTAGAGAACTAAATTAGGCCAAGATTTCGAAGAGGAACTAAATCTAATTTTCATTAAAAGTTAAGGGACCAAAAACATATTTAACCCTATATTTATTGTACTATATATCGTATTTGTCTTTTCTATAACATTTTTTCAAGGAAGGAACCCATAAGAAAATTGATTATTTAAATATTTAAATGTTAATTTCATCCTAAATTTTTAGATATTTACTAAATCATCTCCATTGAAGATGATGTATTATAAAAGGATCGGGAATCGTAGATATATTTTCTTGCATATATATTTATTTTAGGAATTTATTATAAATATTTATATTAAAGTTAACCAGTAATTTTGTATGAAACTGAACGTATTAACTTTTAGTAACTTTTATAATTGTTTATGTATTAGATCATTCATGTTTTGTTTAAAAATCTTTTACCGGACATTTTGTTTATTATGAAAAAAAAAATTATTAGTTACCAATGTTAAAAATAAAAAATAATTACTTACTAAAATACCTATTTAAATATTAATTTATAAACAAAAAATTATTAATAATTAAAATAGTTTTTAAATTAATTTTTAAATTATTTATTATATTGATTAATTATTTTTTATCTTTAAAAATGGTCACAATAAAATATTTTCTTGTATTAAAAGTATGTTATACAAATAAAAAAATGTCACAAAATTAAGCAATTTCTTGGACGATTAAACTTATATACGTCATAAAAGTGTTATTTTCTATGATGATCTTGACCTTAATTATCATAAAAAGTAACACATATGACAATTAAAATACTATTTGTTTTTTTTATATAACAATTGAAATTTTAATTATCATAAAAATTAGAAAGAAAAATCCTAAATATGATATTTTTTCATGTTTTTATACGACAAATTTTTTAGAACCAACATTTTTTTATCAACAATAAAAGATATATAAAATAATGAAACATTTGAGTGCTTCAATCCATATACACAACTTAAGAAAGGTTCGAACAAAAACAAAAGAAGAAAAAGAGAAAACAAATCTAAAAACCTTCGTCGCAGGTGAAGGTAAAACAACAACAAAAACTTTCCCAAACAAATCACATCCAAAACATTGAAAAACCATGAAAGAAAAAGAAATGTGTAAATGAAAAAAAAAAAATGAGACGTGCACATGTTGAACTACCAAATCATGGGTCCTTGCAATATTGTGATTATCAATGTTAGCATTAAAACCAGGTGTGTGGGGTAGAGCTTATACTATGGTTGCTCTTAATATATACCAGTATGAACTTAAGATATTGAAGGTCAGAAAAACATGGCTTTCACTTAAAAGATAAGACACCTAACATGCTAATAAAGTTGCATAACGCTCACCTAAATTGCATCCCAAATTCAATAACCAATTCCCACACCTCACTAAAGCCAAGAAAATTCATCTCCAAAAAGGATCATAATGAAGGTTGGACAAGCTAACAACCTAAAGATTTATCACATAAGGCTGACATTTCTGTCAAGAAGTCAAGTGCACCGATCGCACATAACAAGTGATAAATATCATTTTTTTCTAAGGAATTTGTGTGACACATGACAATTCTCACATTCAATAACTTAATTACACCATAAAGTTCACAAAAACACTATGGAAACTTTTTTTTTGTATTTTTATCGAACAATTAGTGTCCAACAAGAAATTAACATAGTGTATTTTTAATTTGTCAACATTAGACTTCAACCAGTTCATTGTCATCCATTCTAAATTATCTCAATTTCATATTCATGTTAAAATCAACTCACAAGAATATTCAAATCATATTCCTAAAGCCCTTGAGCTTATGATCACTCATCAAGTTTCAATCCCTTGAATCCTCAACAAGTGAAATCAATCACTAATTTCAAGAGTCTAAGATTACTAATAAACTAAGTTCGATTCCCAAATACAAGGACCCATTAGGTATTCAAATTCAAGTCTATCCTAACACCTCAAGAATCATAAATCAAACATGGGACCAATCCACGTCAAATATTATGCATGGAAATCAAATATTAAATTAAATTGGAAAATCATATATATATATACACACACACACACACACACACAACACTATTCTACAAAAGAATTCAGTGTTTTACATCTAATCTCAACAAATAAAAATAGTTCTCCACGGTAGAGAACCTAGGGTTTTACAAAATTAAAGAATAGGGAAGAAATTAGAACCATAAAGTAGAAGCAATTCCTCTCCCAAGGCTATTCACAACTCCTCCATGCTTCAATTGCGCCTCTCATTCGCATCTCCACCTCCAATTTTGTAGCCCATCATCCCCACCAACCTTGAAGGGGAAAACTCTCAATGGATGAAGAAGGATACCCAAGAAGGAGAAGAAAGAGTTTTCCAATACCTCTAGCAGCCTCCAAGAGCCTCTCCTAAGCACCCAAGATGTTTTTCTTTGTGAAAAATGAGAAATCCTTAAACGCCACGTAGAAACATGATTGAATAACCATATTCACGAATCAAGGTTGACATTCTTGCCCAACGACTTCATTCTCACCTAGCGAACCTAAAATTCGATGCTTTCCGACTTGTAACTTGCTAAGCGAGCCATATTTTCACTTCGTGACTCAAATATTGCAGGCCTGGGTTGTCATTTTTGCCCATCGAGCAACTAGTTTGCCTAGTGACTCAACTTGACGCCCAATGTTGATTTTTTTTATGCCCCATGGTGTGGGTATTTGTCTAAAAATCATTCTTTCTTGTCCAATCATGTTTCCTTTAGTTTCAACTTGTTTTCCTCCATTATAATTGCTTCTTATCGACTTATTTCACACACTCAAAATATAAATTACAGCTAAAGAAACATAAAACAATTAAAATACAAAATAATGCAAAAACAAGATAAACTTGAAGGTTAAACAAAATAAAATCTATGGAGAAATTGATTTTATTTAAAAAACTTAACACCAATAAAAGATAAAAAATAATGTTATCAAACATAAGCTCCAATTTGAGTATGAAAATCTCGCTTTCAAAATTTTATTAGTTATCCACATCCAAACCTTAATTTTTACTAAACTAAACACTTTCTCACCGGCCTTCACCTTACTCCCTAAAACAATTTCATTTTTATACATTCAAATAATCAATACAATAAGAGTCCACATATATCTCGATAATGTATCGTACTTTTTACTCAACCTTGATAGACAAAAATGAAAAAAAAGTGATTCTTTGATACAAAGATGAACTTTATATAACAATTGTACAATCATCATAAAAGTTTTAAATTTTCGATATTTACTAAATCTATGTCAATTATAAAATTAACATAGAAAATTTGTTTTAACGTTCATGTTATATATATATATATATTTTGATTGTAAAACAGACATAGAAAATTTATTTTGACTGTCATAAAAAGTTTCACAGCATTATTGAATGAAATAATATAAACTTTTATTTTACTTTTTTTTAGATATTAATTAATTATGGTATATTTAACGTATTAATAAGATGGGCAGATTAAAAAATGTATGTAAATCTGAATGACTTATGTAATATAAATTTTACAAAAGAATGTATGTGAAAAATATATAATTAATTCAAATATATTTTAATTGTTGATGCAGATTAAATTTATCGTACACTAAAAATTATACAACTATTTTTTTAAAATAAAAATAGATTTAAACAATTTTTTTGTATAATATTTTATTATTATTACTACTAAAATTAATAATAATAATATTATTATTATTAATATCTTGTATGCGTGTAAACTTTTCTCTTTATCATAAAAAAATATATTACTGTAATCATTATTAAACTAAAAAAATATTATTAAGTTATAAAATGATTTTTATAAAAATAATTCTAAAAATAAATAATTTTGAGAATTTTATTGTAAATAAATTTTTGTTCTTTTGGTTTTGATGACTTTTATATTGAATTGTTTTTTGAGTTAAAAATGATTATTAAAGAATAAAACCGGAAAACAAATTATGTACATTGAAAAGGTGTTATAGATTACTTAATTTACATATCTTATTTGAATTAATATGTTTTAAAAAAAATTGATAATCGTTTTATAAATCTACTAAACAATACGGATGTCTAATATATTGTTTTTAGTCAGTTATGACTTAGTTAGTTCAATGATTTGATTTAGAATTTAAAGAAGAGTGTCGATGATAGTTTGGGTTAGTGAAATTAAAATCAATGAAAACCTATGTACTATTTTATAAAAATTAATTGTTACATTTTGTAAATTTATAATTATATATTGTATTTTGCTGTATAATTCTGTAGTTATAGTTCTGTAGTTATAGTTTTAATGTTTTCGCCTTTGTTATAATTTCCTTATTTTTCTTTATTTTTAATTTTTTTTACTCTTTTATTAATGTATGGTTCAAAATAATTCAAATATATATGACAAGGTTAACAAAAATTGGAAATAAGGATTAGTTTGAAGCTAAAATTTTTTATCACTCAACTAAAATAAAATACCAAAATTTCATTTAAGTAAAATAATTATAACTTTCTATAAGTTATATACGTTATATATCATTACAAGAAAATCATGTATTACAAAAGGATAAAACAAAAAATTCGTTAATAATTTAAGTTTATTGACATATTATCAATATAAGAAATTTATTTATAAAATAATCATCGATAAATTTTATTGACAAATTACAAAATCTGTCTATAATTACTAATGATAAAAAATTCGTCAATAATTATTAACAAGTTTTGACTGTGGTCGAAGTGTCTCTTTCTCCTCCTCCTCTTTCTTTTCATCATCCTTCTTATCTTCTTCCTCCTCTTTTTTTTCTTTCTATTCTCTTCTTATTCTCATTCATCTTCCCTTAATATATAAAAAAATCTTATTAGACTTGAGAGAAATTTGTTGCTTATTTTACTATTAGTATTTAAATTTTAAAATTTATAGATAAAATCTATCAGAAAATTTGAGTTTATTGACAAAATTATTTCTATCGGTAAAAATCTTACAAAAATTCTTGTAGAGATCTAAATTAGGAATATTAATTTTTTTTTATCTTTTATGTGCATAAACTAATTAAATAATAATTAATTTCACTTACACTCAACATAAAAACATGTGAAATGGATGAAGTGTTAGTTTGTTCCTGATTCGTGATCATAGACCTCACTATTTTTCCCTTTGTTCATGTTTATCAGCTTCTTAAGCTGTAGTAGAACTATGGTACTCTTCGGTTAAGGCTCTCTCTCTGCAATTTGCTTTTAGTTTTAAGGTAAGGGAAGCTAGGGTTTTAAAGTTTTCAAGTGCCTCGCATCGAGATGGCAAATAAACTCGTACCTAGGGGTATCACCCGAACTCGTCTCAGTTTTGACGAAGAATCACCGCATTAACCGCATTAACTGTGTATGGGTATGAGTATGAGTAATACCCGAAGTTTTCAACTAAGGATGGAAATGTGGATATACATATCCCCGTCCAAATATCTTTCATCGTTTAAATTATTAAAATATCTATAATTTATTAAATAATATATATATATATATATAAAGATAATATATTTACGCATATACATATAATATATATATACATAATAATATAATATATAATATTATATAATATAAAATAATATATATATATATATATGTATTATTTTCATGAAAATGCTTGACTCTTAATTTGTAACTCTTCTTTTTGTTACTTTGTTATATATTTTTTCTTGCTCTCTCTTAATTGTTTTGCTTGTTCTTTAAGGTTGAAGGAGATCTTCAAGATATTTTTCCTTTTATCACAATCTTAAATATACATTTTTTTTCCTTTGTGTTATGTTCAAATGGATATTCTCAATTTCATTGGATCAAATTTAGGTCACACATTTAATTATCTTTACTCCTTGATGATATTTTTATTTATTGTTTATTTTTTGTTTCATGAGGATGTTTGACTCTCAATTTTAAGTGCTCAATTGCATAAACCCTTAGTTTAATTCAAGATCAAAAGATGAAGAATCTATGTTTAAATTTGAATTTTTATTATTTAATTTTGTTATTTGTGCTTTTAGTACTAGTGGTCAAATATTAACTTCTCACCTAGTCGACTTCATCATATTACTATAGAGGCTTTGATGTGTACAAGAAGTTGGATATGAAACTCAAACCATCTAGGTAAGTTACTCAAATTTATTAATATTTATTGCTAGTATTTTTTTTTTGTGAATTATCATTTAATATTCTATATTATGTGTTTGTAGGTGTTAGAAAATTAAAAGAAAAATATGTTTTCACGAGTGAAAATGAATCTGATGAAGAAAGTACATATATTAAAGTAATTAAAATTTTTAATTTCAATTATTATATCATATCTAATTTTTCATTTTTTTTCTATGTGTAGGTGGATCGAATGCAAATGAAACCACTGATTGTTTGTAAAATTAATAAATATTTTGGTTATTATTAAATTTTAGTAATGTGTAATTGTTTAATTTTTATATAATTATTTAAATTTTCTCTAGTTGTTATTTATACTTTAATTTAAGATTTATACTACTATAATAATTTTTCTTAATATTTGACATCATGAAAAGAAAAAAGAGTATGTTATTTTAATATTGAATATTTTGATAGTATCATGATTCCTTTAGTGTGATTTTTTAAATTTTTTATAAAAATTATTTAATTGATATTTGGAACATAAAAAAAATGGGTATGGGTATAAGAATATACCCGTTACCCAGTGGAGATGAGGATGGGTCAAAATTTGTATACCCTCTAGGTTTGAGGATGGGGATGGAGATGAATTTTTATTATGGGGATGGGGATCCGATCATGATACCCGTACCCGTCCTGCCCTGTTGCCATTCGTACGTTGCATGTTGCTTAAAATGTTGTTTTGATGCTTGTGAGTGTGTGAATATAAATTGTATGCTGTTTCTGGCTAGATTCAAGATATGCATGCGCAAGTAGGTGATAATCTGCTAATCTCGCCTAGGCCAGAAGCCTCTAGCCTAAGCGAGAATAGCATAAAACTCCCTTTTGCTGCTGCACGAGTTGTCCCTCAAGCGAGAACTTTTGTCCAAGCGAGAGCAGTCTCGCCTAAGCGAGAAAGTCTAACTTAAGCGAGAACTTTTGTCCAAGCGAGAACTCACATTTGTGTATTGTACCTTCTGTTGAGTTCTCGCTTAGGCGAGGAGATTCTGGCTTATGCGAGGGGATTTTGTCACTTAAGCGAGACCTCATAGCTTAAGCGAGAATAAGACATAGTGATTTTAAATTCTCTTATTTTACTTGTGGTTGATTAAAGTATTCTTAAAAGCATGAATTTGTGACAATGCATGTATGATGAGATATTTTGAACTGAAATTATTGTGCTTGGTTTGAAATAATAATGGATGTGTGAGAATATGTGTTGGTATGTGCTTGATGTAATTCCATGAGTCTCTTAGGAGACTTTATGGTGGTGTTATTGTAGTGTATGTAATTAAATAAGGATTCAAGTAAGGTTGCATCATGACACTTTAAAGAATCAATCAGACTCACACAGAGTAGATTGGTTTAAGTGTTGAGAGTAGCAAGATGTCCTAGTCTTTGGCAAGATAATGACCTTAGATGATCATGGACTAACTTGTATGTGGTAAGGTGAAACCCATTGGCAATGGCTCTATAGAGTAGTAGAGGTCACCACAAGTGTAAACAACCGGTGAATCTGATCTCATGACATGTATCCGGATAATTGAGTTAGAGGATCTTTTGTTGTTTGTTATCACATGCTTTGTGTGCTTACTGATTTGCTTGTTTATAATTTATTTAATAAATTGCTTACTTATTTATATGTTAAAAATTATTTTTCACTTGCTTACCCTTTTTCTATGTATCTGTTTCTTGTTTGATTTTCTTTTTTTCAATGATCACAAACATTGGTAACATTGGTGTGAGCAGATGTGGAAGCTCCTAGTAATCACCATGACGATGGAGATGCTATTGTCTAGTTAGGCATGTTGGATCTTGCTCTTTGAGCATCTTTTAATGAACTATTTATTTAGTAATTTCTTGCTCTGTGAGCAATCATCCTGGACAACTGTTTAATGTTAAGTTATGTTTATAACATTATTTTGTGCCTAAGTATTCCTTTTCCAGTATAATTTGAGATAATTGTAATGAATTATACTTTATGTCGTTGCTCTATTTATATTATAATATGTGATGTTTGATTTATTAGAATGTATCTATTAAATGTGATGTCACAAACTTTATTTAAAATTATTTTCAAATTTTAAATTTATTTGTTTTAACTTGTTATAAAATTGTTTAAAATTATTTTCAAATTTAACATTTGAATTTTTATAATTATTATTTTTAAATCAACTCAAAAACATTTGTATAAAAATTATTAAATTTTATACATTTTAAAAATATATAATTGTTTGAAATATAAATTCAAGTAGAAAATAATATTAAAATATGATGTAATAAAATATCAATACAAAAGTTAAATGTAAAATATGTTTTAAAAGAGTTTAAAAATTTGATTAATTTATTTTATTTTATGAAATGTAATTGATAAACAAATTTAACATATTTGTTAGTTGAAATTAATTTTGAATTTTTTTTATTAACATTACTTTCTATTAAAAAATTTAACAGAATTTTAAATAAAGTTCATGGTAAAATATAAATTTAAATAAACTTAATCTTCTTAAAAATATTTAATAAAAATATAGTATACCATCTATATAAAAATTAAATTTTGTTTTAACCAGGAGAAAAATGAAATTACTCAATTTTTAAAACTATTAGAACTACATTGAAACAAAATAAAAATATAGGGACCAAATTGAAAGTGAGATAAATACATAATATACTATCACTATCACATTACAATATTTAGACCTATAAAAAAAAGGTCAAATTATTATTTTCCTACAAAAATAAAGAGCGAAGAAATAATTTATCCTTTAAATTATTTCAAATGTTAACATAATACTGTTTCCCCAATCAATTATAAGTAAAAATTGAAAAGCTTTTACAAATTCAAAAGATAAATGAAATTTCATTTTTTGAAAAATAAAAACTAACTTTCCGGGAAAAAATGATAATAATATAAACGATCCTCCGTTTTATACTTATTAATTTTTTTCTCTCCTTTTCTATTATCACATCATATATCATATATATAACTTTCATTCTTTTTCAAACAGTTTTGGATGTACATGACTTACTATCCATAAAAGAAAGAGAGATGAAAAAAACGCTGCAGCGGTCTAAAGATGACAGCATCAAGAGTTGCGGAGGACAAGTACCGTCCCTTATTGCGGCAAGACATTGAGGAGAACACCAAATGGAGATACGGTCCTCCAAGTTATGAAGCTGTGAACAAACTATTTGAAGAAGGCCGAACAAAGGTAATAATTATCAGCTAGGTTTCTGTGAATTTCATGCCAATTAATTTGTATGTTTTAGCTGAATCAAGAGTTTGGTTATGATTTTGATGACAGGTATGGGCTCCGGGCTCACTGGAAGAGCAGGTGCAGACTATGGTGAAGCAGTGGGAGATGGAAATGTTCCACAAGCTTGATTTTCAGGAGAACCGATCAGTGGATCCAGAGAAATACATCTTCAGCCTAAACGGTACCGTTTTATTTTCTAAGACTCAATCTTGTTCTGTATTTGATGGTTTGGACTTGTTTGATGTTAATTGCTGGGACTCACATCACAGGAAGAAAAGGCATAAGTTTGGAAGAGAAAAGGAAGCTTGGTGGAGGGTATATCCCTCTTCTGCAAACCTCTCTGCCAGAGAAACTAAGACCCTACAATCCATATGCAGAAACAGCAGATTCATCCCACAAGGCCTTTACCACAGCATTTCCACGCGGTTTTGCTCTGGAGATTCTGCACGTCTATTCAGGACCACCACAGATCGTGTACAAGTTCAGACACTGGGGTTACATGGAGGGTCCCTTCAATGGCCATGCTCCCACTGGAGACATAATTGAAATCTATGGAATGGCCATTTTCACGGTAACAACTGATCAACCATAGATAGAAAAATGAAAACAATTACTGTTATGATATTTTGATGACACTGTGTTTGTGGTGATATATAGTTGGATGAGAATTCGAAAATAGTGAAGGTGGAGTTTTTCTATGATCCTGCGGAACTGCTGGGAGGTCTCCTGAAAGGTGAGTTTGAGGGCAGTGCTGAAGATGCTGTTGCCACCAGCTGTCCTGTACTCAGGAACACTGGCTAGCTAGAGAAGAACATGTTCAAAAAGTTTAACCTTCAAAAAAATTATCATGTGTTGCTTGTTTAATTTTAGTGTTTACACCCTAATCCCAGCATTAAGGTTGTAATTTATTAGTTATTTATCCTTTCCCCCCATGTAATTATAATAAGCTTGTTCAGATCCCTTCCCTAAATCATCTTCCATGTATGTTGCATTAAGAAGTTCTGATTAGTTAAATGATTATTTATCCATAAGTATGGTTTGTTTCATTATCCTAATCTTCAATGAAACTCAATAATTCTCTGTACATATCATTTTCTTATGTATTTTTTTTTTCTTTCATATTTTCTCTTATCATGCACGTAACTATCAGCACTGCATTATTTTGCAGTCTGTTATTGACTTGTTTAAGCAAAAAAAGTAATGTGAAAAAAGAAATAATTATATGGTTACATAAAATGTAGACCACCCCAAAAAAGCATTTTTTTAATGAGATAAGATTATTACTACTGAATTTTTTTCTTCCATAAAAAAAAAAAAGTTGGCCATAACATTTCAGTCCTTTTATTTTGTATGAATAGACTTAAAGCTAACATTTGGATCATCCTGGAAAAGACCAATTGTATAACATTTTTTTTTTCACTTCCTTCATTTATCTATTTCTATCCATAACAATCTATAGGAAATGAATAAAATTTCCATTCAGCTAAAAAATATTGATGTATCTTTTAAACTAAAAATATTTTGTATAAAAATTGGAAGATTATATATATATATATATATATATATATATATATATATATATATATATATATATATATATATTTCTAAATATTTTTCATTATAATTTTTTTATTATAATTTTTTAATTCATTTGCTTTAAAATATATATTATGAAGAAAAAGGGTTAGGAATAAGAATGCTCAATTTCTGGGAGTAAAAAATTTTATATTTTACTAATTTTGCATTCTTAATATCGACAGTTTTAAAATACTTTTCTTTTATCTTCTGAATCATTTATCAATTGTTTTCTTTTCTCTCTTATTCTAATTTCTAAATTTACTTTTATCATTTTTAAATAAATAATTTATATTATAAAATGCAATGTAATACAATTTGTTTTAAAAATATTTATTTATTATAAATTGTGGTATTATGATTTTACAAGAAAAAAATTATTATTATGAAATATAAATATTTTTATAAAATGTAATTTTTATTAAATAAATAAGTTGTTATAAATTTTTTTATAAATATTTAATAAATTATTCAGCTTAAAATGATTAATGAAATTTAAAACATTGATTGGTAATATCCCGCTTTATTTTAATATATTAACTTGTTAAGAATAAATTTTAATATATTAATTTATTTGGCTATTTGTTATTACATTATGAGAGGATTCATAATTTCAAAACTTAAGGAAATTTTTTGAAAGTGTTTCTTAAGATTCGATCTAATAAATTAATGTTAAAAAGTTTATCAAATATATGAGAAATAAATATTTTATAAATATTCTTACCCTTTATAGACAAATAATTGTTATAAAAATTATAATCGTTTTGAATTCATGTATATACGATTATTTTATAGTTACTTCAGACATGATTTATTGATAATGAAAAAATGAACACTATTTAATTTGAAGTTTATAATTACTAAAGTAGATCAATAGTTTTTTAACGTCCTATTTAATTTATGGGTTAAATATGTTTTTGGTCCTTTAACTTTTAGTGAATTTTGGAATTAGTCCATTTCGAAACTTTAGACCAATTTAGTCTTTCATCTTTCGAAATATGTGGATTTAGTCCTTTTAATCAAATTTTGTTAGATTTATTTGATGTTTCGTACACATTTCATGATTGTGTTTCAGTTGTGTATATTGTTTGACACATTTTTGCTTTAATGTTAAGTCAAATAGTATTATGAAATGCGCTTGAAATGTCAAATAAATTTAACAAAATTTGATTAAAATGACTAAATCCACGTATTTCGAAAGATAAAGGACTAAATTGGTCCAAAGTTTCAAAATGGACTAATTTCAAAATTCACTAAAAGTTAAGGGACCAAAAACATATTTAACCCTTAATTTATAAGCGTAACTAAAGAAATGCTACACGTAGAGAGTATAACAACGCAATCTTGGGGTCTTTAACGTTACAAAACTAGGCACACCACGATGCCAACTGAAAACAGTTGAATGGTCTAACAAATGAAGTAGAGTACTAAGCAAAAAATAATACATGGGCCCAGGCCCGAAAGGAAACCCATCAAGAATTAAGGTCCAGTCTATGCAAATTATGCAGCGGAACTATCACCACCCTGTTGTTCGCGGGTGTTCCTCGCATCTGCTCACACCAACAAGTTGATGATCATCACAAGAGAGAGTACCACACAGCAGAACACACAACAACAAAAGTAGGGTAAGCTAAAACACAAAAGATTTCATCCATCAGATCAGATATAATTTCACAATATCATACACTCAATTCAACCAAGCATGTTACGACTTGTCAGGCAATACACTACGACTCGACTCATCCGAATACGTATAGCCAGGTCGGATTCAGCGGATGCTTGCACTTATGGTAGATACCTCTGCTCACCCCCGAGCTATGTGTTACAAATGTTACGATGAATCAATTTCCCTCACCACAAGGTTAGCCCTTAATGAATTTCAGGCCTCCTGCTACTCTCACCACAGGAGTCAGTCCGCTCTAAGTGAGACTAACT